>Ga0070727_10000517_pt1 | contig 46698 bp, 27 predicted proteins | sample tdAd472_FD_66722 | JGI IMG/M metagenome (GOLD analysis project Ga0070727, IMG submission 66722) | Marine sediment microbial communities from the Atlantic coast under amendment with organic carbon and nitrate - tdAd47.2 | ecosystem: Environmental > Aquatic > Marine > Coastal > Sediment | place... | reverse complement strand
CGAGCTGTCTGGCGCTACAACGGCGCGAAGTACGCCTTTCTGCCGCAGGACAAGCTCCCGGAAGCGCCTGCGGTGGCGGGACGAGTCGCTGTCATTCCGCGCGGCCAGAAACTGATCGTCGAACTCGGCGACCAGACTCCGGAAACCGGCACACTGCGCGTCCGCGTGCGCGCCGCCCGCGTCTCAGCCGACGACAAAGGTACTCCCAGCCTGCAACTGGAGTTCGGCTGGCAGGCGAGCAACGACTCGCAGGCGTCCGTCCGGATCAGCGACCGCGATCTGCCGATCGATGCGATGCCGGACGCGCCGCAGTTTTATCAGTGGGAGATTCCACTGCGCGAGGTTTACCCGCGCAACTCCGTGCGGAAGATCTCGAAGATGGGCGACCTGCCCAGCCCGTCCGAGTACCTCAAGTTCGTCAACAGCTCGGTTTCGCAGGGCGACATTCAGATCGACTATGTCGAGGTCACCGCGCCGGTGTATGCCCAGTGGCCGCCGGAATCGCACCGCCGGATTTTCATCGACAGTCCAAACCGCGCCGACGAAACGACGTACGCTCGCGAAGTTCTGGGGAACCTGATGACGCGTGCCTGGCGTCGCGAAGTTACCGATTCTGAAGTCGACCAGAAGCTCGCGCTGTTCGCGAAGATTCGCCCGGCCTGCGACGACTTCCAGGCAGCCATGCTCGAAGTTCTCGCGACCGTGCTCTCGTCACCCAGGTTTCTGTATCTCGTGCAGGCGAATCCCGAGCCCTCGCCGTCCGACGCGCTGAGCCCCGACGAACTTGCAACGCGGTTGTCGATGTTTCTGTGGTGCAGTCTTCCGGATGCGGAACTTCTCGACCTCGCCGCCAGCGGAACGCTGACCGAACGCGACGTGCTCGCCGGTCAGGTCGACCGACTGCTCGCCGACGCGCGAGCCCATCGGTTCTCGGAGCAGTTCGTCCGGCAATGGCTCGGGATGCAGTTGCTCGATTTTCTGCAGGTCGATCGCAAAGCGCACCCGCAGTTCAATCCGGCGCTCAAGGAAGCGATGCAGGTTGAGCCCGTCGCGTTCTTTCACGAGGTTCTCGCCAAGAACCACAGCGTGCTCGACTTTCTGCACGCGGATTACACACTAGCGAACGAGCGGCTGGCGCGGCATTACGGCATCAACAATGTCCAGGGCAACGAGTTTCAGCGCGTCAGCCTCGAGCCCGAAAACCGTCGCGGCGGACTGCTGACCCAGGCCGGACTCCTGGCAATGAACTCCGACGGCAAGGACTCGCACCCGCTCAAACGCGGCATCTGGATGCTCGACCGCCTGCTGAACGATCCACCGCCGCCGCCACCACCGGCTGTCCCGCGGATCGATCTCGCCGATCCGGAAATCGCGAAGCTCACATTGAAGCAGCGGATCGAGAATCACCGTGATCAGGCTGCCTGCCGCTCCTGCCACGAGAAGCTCGACCCGTGGGGGCTCGCCCTCGAAAACTTCGACGCCGTCGGAAGCTGGCGGACTGAGGCGGCAGGAAAGCCCGTCGACGCCAGCAGCGAACTGTTCAACGGGCAGAAGCTCGACGGCATCGACGGCCTGAAACGCTTCCTGCTGACGAACCGCCAGGACCAGTTTGCCCGCGCCCTGGCTCACAAACTGACGACCTTCGCTCTCGGTCGGCCCCTGACCTTTGGCGACCGAGCCAGCGTCGACCAGATCACCGCAGACCTCCGCCAGCAGGGCGACGGCCTGGCGACTCTGGTCAGATTGATTGCGACCAGCGACCTGTTTCTGTCGAAGTGACGTGAGATTGAAGTAACGGACGACCGAAATGGCAAAGCCCCGATGAGTTCCCAGGCCAGCACTTCACCCTCTCTCTGGGAAGGTCGACCGCGAGGCACGAGCGGTCGGGGAAGGACTGCATTGTGCCGCACGGGGCTCTGACACTTTGATACCAGCGACCAGTGAGACACCCTCCCCGCGGCTGAGACCGCGACCCTCCCAGCGGGAGGGTGAAGCAACTGGATAGATCATGTCTGACGAAACATCGAAAACATCCCGTGCTCGCGAGTTGCGTAAGCGACAGACGACGTCGGAAGGACTGCTGTGGAGCGTCCTGCGAGCAAGGCAGCTCTGCGGCCTGAAATTCCGTCGCCAGCATCCGATTGGTTCCTGGTTCGTCGACTTCGCTTGCCCCGAGAAGATGCTGGTTGTTGAAATCGACGGCGGGTACCACGACGAAACTGTTGGGAAGGACCTCAACCGACAGCGTCAGATCGAACAGCTTGGGTGGAGAGTCCTGCGGGTAACCGCCGACGATGTCGAGCAGGACGCTGAAACCGTTGCCCGTGGGTTCGCCCGCGAGCTGGGCCTGCCGTTTGAGTTTGAAAGGCGAAAGGCGACCGGTTCCGGCATGCTGAACCTGAAGTCGACAAACCGGGACCGTGCAAGGTGATCCATGAGCTTAGACCGCCAAAGCATTGCAAGGCTCCGACTGACCTCCACCCTCCCCCCGGGAGGGTCGCGGTCTCAGCCGCGGGGAGGGCCACCCGATACAGAGCGAAGGTCAAGCTTTCCCCGCGCAGCCACGTCTTCCCAGTACAAAAGCATTACTCTCTAATCAGCAGCTCCGCCCTCCGGGGCTGAGGCCGCGGCTCTCCCGCAAGTGGGAGAGTGAAGTCAATCTCTGACGAAAGACTGCTCTGATGACAACCAGCCTTGCCTCACTTGATCGTCGGCGATTTCTGCGTGGGACCAGAGTCGCGCTCGCGTTGCCGTGGTTTGAATCCGTCGCCCGGTTCGCTGGTGCTGCCGAGCAGAACGCAGTGCCGAAGAGACTGGCCTGTTTCTACATGCCGGATGGCGTACCAATGCCGCTTGCTGAAGACCCGGCCTACAGGGACTGGGCCTGGTTTCCTCACGGCAGCGGGAAGGACTTCACATTCACGAAGTGCCTGGAACCGCTCGAACCGCTGCGGCAGGACGTGACGATTCTCTCGGGGTTCTCGCATCCGGCCGTGCGGAACATTCACGGGCATTCGAACGCGGATCAGTTCCTGACCGCCGGTCACACCGGTCCATCGGGCGACTATCAGAATTCGATCTCGCTCGATCAGGTCTACGCGAACCATGTCGGCGATCAGACTCGATTTTCGTCGCTGATCATGTCGACGGATGGTGGCACGGGGACACCGCGTGGCACGCACACAATGTCGTTTAACCACAGCGGCCGGGCGATTCCCGCCGAGCATCGTCCGAAGCAGATCTTCGACATGCTGTTCGTAAAGAGCGACGCCGATGCGGCGCGGCGTCTGGCACTCAGCCAGAGCGTCCTCGACGATCTGCTGGCCGACGCGCGGTCGCTGCGACAGACGCTGTCCGGTCGCGATCAGCAGACGCTCGACGAGTACCTGCAATCGGTCCGTGACACCGAGGTTAAAGTCGAGAAGGCCAAACGCTGGATGAACATCCCGCTGCCGACTGTCGACGCCGATCACCTGAAACTCGACATCACGCCCGAGGAACCTCGCACTTATCTGCAGACGATGTTCGAGCTGATCTACCTCGCCTTCAAAACGGACTCGACGCGCGTCGCGACGTACCAGATCGGGCGTGAGAACGGGATCGGCGTCAGCGATTACCTGGCCCGAGCGGTCGGGTTCAACCTGACGCACCAGCTTTCTCACAACACCAAAGAGCCCGGTGGCTGGAAGAACTTCGGCACCTACTGCCGGTTCCTCTCCGAAGAACTCGGCCGCTTCGCCAACCGGCTGAAGACGACTCCTGAACCCGCCGCCGACGGCAACATGCTCGATAATACGCTGCTGCTGTTCGGCTCGGCGTCGAGCGCCTTCCACCTGTCTCGGAACTACCCGCTGATTCTGGCGGGGGGAAAGAACATGGGCTTCAAGCACGGCCAGTACTTGAACTATGCGGGGGCGAGCCCTCAGGGCGGAGCCTGGGAAGGCGGCCGCGAGCCCTGGCAGAAAGAGGTCACGCACGAAGACCAGCCTCTGGCAAACCTCTTTGTGACGATGCTCCAGCGCCTTGGTGTTTCGACCGACTCGTTCGCCGACAGCACGGGTGCCCTCGAAGAAGTCTGATCTGATCGCAGGCCGGGCCAGGCGGAGCGCCGTTCCGGCACCGTCTGGCACGACGACCACTCAACGCGCCAGCCAGTCAACGCGTCAGCCAGTCAACGCGTCAGCCAGTCAACGCGTCACCCAGTCAACGCGTCAGCCAGTCAACGCGCCAGTCGGAGCAGTGTCGCTGTGCTCCTTGATCCCGCCTGTCTGCTGCCATGTCCTGGCGTCGTTCGCGCCGCAACGAGCGGGGGAATCATTCGATTCGAGTGGTCGCTCGCCTGACCTCCTCAGACAAGACCGTTACGCTGCCGCTGTCCAATAACAGGCGGGCCGACTGGTTGCGATCGGTGGGCTTCAAAACTGGAGGCGATTATGCGGATGCGGCTTCGTTGTTCTCTGGCGACTCTTACTGCCCTGGCCATTTCTCTGGCGGCGGCAACGACTTTTGCTGCGGCTCCCGTCGACATTGGCGCGCGGCGCGAGCTGTTCGTTGACGACGTGTTGATCGAACGGCTCGATGGGGCTCAGCGACGGCTGCAGCATCCGGTCGCTCGTGAGATCGCGATCGTGCACGATGCTCCGTGGGAAGGCGCCGGCAGCGGTTATCACACGGTCATCCGCGACGGTGACCTGTACCGCATGTACTACCGGGGCTCGGCTCTGGGCGTCGACAACGGGAAGCTGAAGATCGGGCGGCAGGTCTACTGTTACGCCGAGAGCCGCGACGGTGTCACGTTCACGAAGCCGAACCTCGGGCTGTTCGAGTACAACGGCTCGAAGGACAACAACATCATCGGGACCGGTGTTGGCGTTCATAACTTTGCGGCGTTTCTCGACACGAACCCGAACTGCAAACCGGACGCTCGCTTCAAGGCGCTGGCCGGGACGGCGGCCGAAGGCGGGCTCTTTGCGTTCAAGTCGGCGGACGGCATTCGCTGGTCGCTGATGCGCGAGGAGCCGGTCGTCACTGAAGGCGCGTTCGATTCGCAGAACCTCGCCTTCTGGGATCAAACGGCCGGCAAGTACCGAGCCTACTTCCGCACGTTCACGAAAGGTGTGACAACCGGGAAGGTCTGGAAACCGGCTGGCTTTCGAGCGATCCGGACCGCGTCGTCGGACGACTTTCTGGACTGGGGCGACGAGGCTGACCTGACTTACAAGGACTCGCCGGACGAGCACCTTTATACGAATCAGGTCGCTCCGTACTTCCGGGCGCCGCACATCCTGATCGGCTTTCCGACGCGGTACGTCGAACGCGGCTGGTCGGATTCGATGCGGGCACTCCCCGAACCGAAACTGCGAGAAGAACGCGCGGCCGGGCATCTGCGTTACGGGACGTCGCTCACTGAAGGCCTGCTGATGGGCAGCCGCGACGGAATTCATTTCGAACGCTGGAACGAAGCGTTTCTGCGACCCGGCCCCGAGCGTCCCGGCACCTGGCTCTACGGGCATCAGTACATCGCCTGGCACGCCGTCGAGACGGCCGGATCGCTGCCGGGTGCTCCCAACGAGATGTCGCTGTACGCGTCCGAAGGTTCGTGGCACGGTGACAGCAATTCGATGCGCCGCTACACGTTGCGTCTCGACGGCTTCGTGTCCGTCAATGCCGGCTGGAAAGGCGGTGAGTTGCTCACGAAGCCGCTGACCTTCGACGGCAACCGCCTGACGCTGAACTTCGCAACGTCGGCCGCGGGCAGCATTCGCGTCGAACTGCAGACGCTCGATGGCAAGCCAGTCCCCGGCTTCAGTCTCGACGACTGCGCAGAAGTCTTCGGCGACGCAATCGAGCGAACGGTCACCTGGAAGTCCGGCAGCGACGTCAGCAGCCTCGCCGGGAAACCAGTCCGGCTGCGGTTCCACTTGCAGGACGCCGATCTGTACTCGTTTCAATTCCAACGCGACTAACACCCGCGTCGTGCAGTGAGTGGCTGGGGTCGAGGAACGAGGTACGAGCGACGAGCCCCCAGATGCGACCGCGGCCTCTGCATCGCAGCGGAAATCTGTCAGGATGCCTGCTACCGGGCACCGGCTGAGTAACTCATCAAGCGCACTGGAACGTCGGACACCGCTCATGCTTCCCATTTTCGGCAGCCGCAAATCGTTCTGCAGCGGGATCAGCCGGCGCGATCTGCTGCATATCGGAGCGGCGGGCGCGTTTGCTCCGGGGCTGTCGCGGGCGCTGGAACTGGAAGCCGCTGAGTCGGCGGTTGGCGATGCTCCACCAGCCCGCGCGAAGGCCGCGATCTTCGTCTTTCTGTTTGGATCGCCACCGCAGCATGAGACGTTCGATCCAAAGCCCGAAGCCGCTGCCGAGATTCAGGGCGAGATGCAGGCGATCCCGACATCGCTGCCCGGTGTGTCGTTCTGCGAGGGCCTGCCGCAGGTCGCTCAGGTCGCGGACAAGCTGACCGTCGTCCGCTCGATGACGCACCAGTACCCGATCCACTGCTGTGCCTACGTAATGACCGGCATGCCGACTTACAGCATCCCGCTCGAAACCAACCCTCGCGCACCCGAGCACTGGCCGTTCATGGGCTCGATCGTCGATTACCTCGACGGCCAGCGCAGCGGCGTTCGCAATCCGGCGATGCCGCGCAACATCGGTGTCCCGTGGCGATTCTGCTCGCGCGGCACCTCGCCGACTCAGGCCGGCCCGTACGGGGCATTCCTCGGCACGGGGTTCGATCCGTTCTGGACGGACTTCGACGGCAAGGGCACCGTCGTCGTGCCGAAGCTCAACGCCAGCCAGAGCGAGAAGGTGCTCGACCCGCACGGCGGTATTGAACCGACCGGTCGTTTCTCGCTCTCGCCCGGCTGCCAGTTGCCGGAGGAGATTTCCTCGCGACGTTTCGACGCCCGGCAGTACCTGCTCAACCAGTTCGACAGTTCGCGGCTGCAACTTGACCGTAGCGCGGCCGCAGGCAACTGGAACGACCAGCAGCAGCGAGCGTTCTCGTTGATCGGCTCGAACGGAATTCGCTCGGCGCTCGATGTTCAGCAGGAGTCCGCCGCTCTTCGCGAGCGGTACGGCATGACGCTGTTTGGCCAGTCGTGCCTGGCGGCAAGGCGGCTTGTCGAAGCCGGAGCCCGATTCGTGACGATCTTCTGGGACCCGTTCGGGCCGCATGGAGCGTCCGTCTGGGACACTCACTCGAACCACTTCCCGCGGCTGAAGAACTATCTGCTGCCGGTGTTCGATCAGTCGTTCTCAGCCCTGATCACGGACCTCGACGAACGCGGGCTGCTCGACGAGACGATGGTCCTTTGCACCAGCGAGCACGGTCGGACGCCGCAGATCGACTCGAAGCCCGCCGGAGCCGCGCGGCATCACTGGTCCCGAGCGTATTCGTCGGTCTTCGCTGGTGGCGGCTTTGCCCGAGGCCGCGTCGTCGGACGATCAGACGCGATTGGCGGCGACGTTGCCGACGCGCCGATTTCGCCGAAAGACATGCAGGCGACCGCGTTTCACCTGCTCGGCTACCCGTCGACAGCGACCGTCCCCGACCAGACCGGCCGACCGTACCCGATTGCGGGCGACGGGCAGGTGCGACGTGAACTGCTGGGTTGACGCACCATTCGTTTAACGCCCAGCCGCAGGCGCCGGCCACCTTGCCACTTCAACCGTTCTGGTGGCCGGCGCCTGCGGCTGGGCGTTAAACAAGTTCACGCAATGACAACCTCACGGATCTCACATGCCCACCTTTGATCTGCTGCTGAAGAACGGTACGCTGATTGACCCCGCTGCCGGTCGGCACGAACTCGCCGATGTCGCCATCACGGCGGGACGGGTTCGGGAAATCCTCCCGCCCGGCAGTGAGGCCGTCGCGAATGAGACCGTCGATTGCAGCGGCCTGCTGGTTGTTCCCGGACTGATCGATTTCCACGTCCACGTGTACCCGCACATCAGCCACTTCGGTGTCGATCCGGATGCGACCTGCCTGGCGCGCGGCGTCACAACGGTCCTCGACTTTGGTACGGCGGGCGGTCTGACCTGGGACGGCTTCCGGCAATTTGTCATCAACCGGTCGCAGACGCGCATCTTCGGGCTCGTCCATATCGCCGCTCAGGGAATGATCAGCACGCCGCCGGGGCCATCACCGGCGTTCGGCGAGCTGCACGATCTGGACTGGTGCGACGTTGACTGTGCTGCTGCCGCAGTCGATCGGCACCGCGACTGCGCGGTCGGCATCAAGATTCGCTGCACCGACAACCTCGCACGCGGCGGGAAGAACGAAGCTGCCGGATTGAGCCTTGCCCGCAAGGCCGCCGACGTCGCTGGCGTGCCGCTCGTCATTCACAGTCCGAATTCGACACTGACGACGGCGCAGGTTCTGGAAGCTCTCGGTCCCGGCGACGTGCTCACGCATTGCTTTCACGGCAAACGCTGCGGACTCGTCGACGACAATCTGAGACTGCTGCCCGAAGCCCGCGATGCGCTGCAGCGAGGCGTGCTGCTCGATCTCGGTCACGGTTCAGGCAGCATCAGTTTTCCGGTGGCTCACGCATTGATGGAGCAGGGAGTCGTGCCTCACTTTCTGAGCAGCGACATTCACACCTACAACGTGCACGGGCCGGTCTTCGATCTGCTGGCGACGCTCGACAAGTTCCTGCATCTGGGGTTGAGCATCGACGACGTGATTCGAGGTGCGACCGCCGAACCGGCCCGCTTTCTGGGCCGCAGCGAGCAACTCGGCACGCTGCAGCCCGGCACGCACGCTGACGTCACTGTCCTGAGCATCGAAGACGGCGAGTTCCCGCTGGTTGATTCCGACGGAGCTGTCGAAACCGGTCGCCAACGCTTCAAGCTGCATCACGTCTTCAAAGACGGAGTCCGCTGCGGCACGCTGCCGCGACCGGTGGCGATTGGGGCTCCAACATAGTTTCGACACGGCACACTGGCTTCACTCTCCCGCTTGCGGGAGAGTCGCGGTCTCAGCCGCGGAGAGGGGACCGCCTGGGACGGCACGCTTCGTGCCTGACTCGCCCGTTGCTGTGATGAGTATGAAACTGCTGGGCTGCTCCGAAGTGTCTCCTGACTGTCAGGCAAGTTGTGAAGGACTCTCCCCGCGGCTGAGACCGCGACCCTCCCGAAGGGAAGGGGAAGACGAGCACACGATTCACGCTGAGAGCCGGCGAACGCCAACCTTCTACACGAGCACGGGGTTGACCAGCTTGCCGTGGATGTCGGTCAGGCGGAAATCGCGGCCCTGGTATTTGAACGTCAGTCGTTCGTGGTTGATGCCCAGCAGGTGCATGATCGTGGCGTTGAGATCGTGTACGTGGACCGGGTCGCGGACGATGTTGTAGCAGTAGTCGTCGGTCTCGCCGTGAGTCATCCCGGTCCTGATTCCCGCTCCGGCCAGCAGCACGGTGAAACAGCGGGGGTGATGATCGCGACCGTAGTTGGCTTCGGTGATGTTGCCCTGCGAGTAGATCGTGCGACCGAACTCGCCGCCCCAGACGATCAGCGTGTCTTCCAGCAGGCCGCGTTCATCGAGGTCGTTGATCAGAGCTGTCGTCGCCTGGTCGGTGTCGTTGCACTGCCCTTTGATGGCCGCCGGCAGGCCACCGTGGTGATCCCAGCCCATGTGGAAAAGCTGCACGAAGCGGACGTCGCGTTCGGCAAGGCGTCGGGCGAGCAGGCAGTTCGCGGCGTAACTTCCAGGTCGAGAAACATCCGGACCGTACGCGTCGAGAATGTGCTTCGGCTCGTTGGAGATGTCGAGCAGGTCCGGCACCGACGCCTGCATCCGGAACGCCATCTCGTACTGGGCGATGCGCGTCTGAATGTCGGGATCGCCGAGCTTGTCGAATCGCTGCTGATTAAGCGCCGCGATCCGGTCGAGCGTGCTGCGGCGGGCTTCCTGGCTGACTCCTGGCGGATTCGACAGATACAGCACGGCGTCGCCGGTGTTGCGGAACTTGACGCCCTGGTGCTTCGACGGCAGGAAGCCCGAGCCCCACAGGCGGTCGTACAGCGGCTGATCGTTGGGCCGGCCACTGCCGAACGACGTCAGCACGATGTAGGCCGGCAGGTCTTCGTTCTCGCTGCCAAGTCCGTACCCGACCCACGAGCCGATGCTTGGCCGTCCGGCCAACTGCGAACCGGTCTGGCAGAACGTGATTGCCGGGTCGTGATTGATCGCCTCGGTGTTGACCGTCCGGATCATGCACAGCTTGTCGGCGATGGTCGACATGTGCGGCAGCAGCTCGCTCATCCACATGCCCGACTCGCCGTGCTGAGCAAACTTGAAGATCGACGGAGCGACGGGAAACTTCTTCTGTCCCGACGTCATCGTCGTCAGCCGCTGGCCCTGGCGGATGGAGTCCGGCAGATCCTCGCCTCGGCGATCGGCAATCGCGGGCTTGGGATCGAACAGGTCCATTTGCGATGGCGCTCCGGACTGGAAGAGGTAGATAATCCGCTTTGCTTTCGGAGCGTGACAGGGAAATCCCGGCAGGCCCATTGCTGCATCAGCTCGACTGCCAGCGAGCAGTCCACCCAGCGCGGCGGCACCCACGCCGAGTGACGATCCCTTGAGAAAGACGCGGCGGTTCAATGCGTCCTGCAGGCTGAAGTTGGCATGTTGACTCATCGATGGTCACCAGTTTGAACATGTAGGCCGCGACAAAACGCGGCATGTCGTATTAGTCGTTGCCGCCTTGCGTGCGGCCTGCGGATCGGAGTTTTCGCGTCACTCCCGCATGACAAACTCGTCGAGGTTCAGCAGCACGTTCGCCGTCAATGTGTAAGCCGCGAGGTTAGCCGGATCGAGGTTGTTGGCAGACGTTGCTTCTCCGAAGTTGAGCAGCGACTTTGCCGCATCGGGCTCTTTATTGAAGCGGTCGAGGTCGGACTTCAGGCCGTCGGTGAGAATGGCGACTTCGTCGTCGGTCGGCTGTCGTCCAGTGGTCAGTCGGAAACCGAACGCCACTCGCTGCCTGTCAGTCGTGCCGCCTTCACGAAGCATGCGTTCGGACAGTTTGCGGGCGGCTTCGACAAATGTGACTTCGTTGAGCAGCGACAGCGCCTGCAGGGGCGTGTTCGTGCGGGAACGCTTCACCGTGCAGACTTCACGATTCGGAGCGTCGAACAGCAGCATCGTCGGCGGAGCGGCGCTGCGTTTCCAGATCGTGTACATCGATCGGCGATGTAGCCCCGGCCCCTTGTCGTGTTCGTAGTTTCTGAGGTCTCCGTACCGGCTCGTTTCATCCCAGACGCCCGCCGGCATGTAGGGCCGAACGCTCGGACCACCGATGTCGTCGACGAGCAGACCGCTGACGGCGAGTGCCCGATCGCGGACGAGTTCGCCGGAGAGCCGGAATCGAGGCCCGCGCGACAGCAGCCGGTTGTTCGGGTCGAGCTTCAGACGAGCGTCTGTCACGGCGGAACTCTGACGGTACGCCGCGCTCAGGAGAATGAGTTTCTGCAACGCCTTCAGATCCCAGTTCGCGGCGGGCTGGCCGTCGACGTTGGGCGACACCGTCGGCTGCATGAACTCGGACGCCAGCCAGTCGAGCAGTTGCGGATGGCTGGGGTACTCGGCCTGCGAACCGAAGTTCTCGGACGTCTTGACGAGGCCCGTGCCGAAGAGCCGTTCCCAGATCCGATTGACCTGCACTCGCGCCGTCAGCGGGTTTGATTCGTCGACGATCCACTGCGCCAGACCGAGTCGATTGACGGGAGCTCCGTCCGGCAGCGGCGGCAGAAAGGCCGGCACACCGCGTTCGACTTTGTCGGCGGGTTTGTCGTACTCGCCGCGCGTCAGCAGAAATGCGTCGCGCGGGGACACCTCTTTCATGACCATCGTCGTGGGCAGCGAGTTGCGATAGTCGGCGACCTGCTTCTTCGCGGAGGCAAGCTGCTGCTCGGCCTGACGAATCGGATTGTTGACGTTCTTCTGGAAGTAGTCAGTCAGCACTTTCAGCTGAGCTTTCGATCGTTCACCTGCTTCGACCAGCAACGCACTGCGAACTTCCTGTGGCAGGCTGCTGCCTTCAAAGCCCAGCAACTCCGGCGCGAGCGTCGAGGTCGATACTCGAAACCGTCCGACGTTGTGATCGCCGAACTGCGAATCGTGTCGCAGCGTGATCGTCAGTGTCGCATCGGCGGGCACGTCGATCCGCGTCTTCGCGGCCAGCAGCAGTCGGCGATGCAGCCGCTTGTCGGCACTGTTTCCGTCGACGGCCCAGCCCTTGAGATTCTTCGCAGACGCTCCGGCCTTGCTGACGTTGCCCACGATGAACTTCGCCTCCCAGCCCGACTGATCGTAGTCCGCCGTCGATCGGGCGAACTCAACGTCAATCGGCTGTTCAAGATTGCCCGCCGAAATCGACGCCGAGACACCGGTCAGCACGAAGTTCCCGTTGAAGCCTCGCCCGAGACTCTGATTCGGCAGCGACGCGTCGGGAAACACGTCGATCAACAGGCCGCTGAAGTGCTTCGAGTTGAGTGGCGCGGTGACGGTGTAAACGTCGTTGCCCGGATTCTTCCCACTGGCGAGCCATGATCCGTCGTCCTGCTGAGTCAACGTCGCTCCACCCTTTGAGGCAACGGTTGCGTTTTCGAGAAGCTGCCACGCCGGCAGTTCGTCACCGAGTTCCTCGCGAGCCTCGTCGGCCCAGGCAGCGACCAGTTCGGGCAATCGCTTCTTCTGCAAAGCCACTTCGGTTTGAGCTGTCTTCGTCGCGACTTCCAGACGAGCGATCTCAGCTTTGTGCTCGTCGGTCATGATCGTCAGCAGCGGCGGCGTGTTGCCTCCGGCCTTCCGCCCAAGCACCCCGCTTTCGTCGATCGAATTGAAGAACGCGAAGAGCTGGTAGAACTCGCGCTGCGAAATCGGATCGTACTTGTGGTCGTGGCAGCGGCAGCAGTTCAGCGTCAGGCCGAGCCACGTCAGGCCGGTCGTCTCGACGCGGTCGATGACTGTTTCGACAAACCACTCCTCGACGATGCGTCCGCCTTCGCCGTTGAGCCGGTGATTCCGGTTGAAGCCCGTTGCGATGATCTGGTCCTGCGTCGCATCCGGCAGCAGGTCGCCCGCAAGTTGCTCGATCGTGAACTGATCGAAAGGCTGATTGCGGTTGTACGCATTGATGACCCAGTCGCGCCACGCCCACATGGTGCGGCTGTCGTCCGTCTGAAATCCGTTGCTGTCGCCGAAGCGGGCCGCGTCGAGCCACGGCAGCGCCATCCGCTCGCCATAGTGCGGCGACGCCAGCAGTCGATCGATGAGCGTCTCCCAGGCATCCGGTGACTGGTCCGCGAGGAACGCGTCGATCTCGGCAATCGTCGGCGGGAGGCCGGTCAGGTCGAGCGTCACGCGCCGGATCAGAGTCTCACGATCGGCTTCCGGCGACGGCGTCAGTCCGGCATCGAGCATTCTTCGCAGCACAAAGCGGTCGACCGGGTTGCCCTGCCAGTTGTTAAGCAGCGCGCGATCACGAATTCCCGACGCTGTTGCCTGTTCGACGAGAGGTTCAAACTTCGGAACGTCAGGCCGCTGTGGCGTTGAGAATGCCCAGTGCCCTTCGTACTTCGCTCCTGCGTCGATCCAGCGTTTGAAGAGGTCGATCTGTTCTGCCGTCAGCGTCTTTCCGGAATCCGGCGGCGGCATCCGCAGCGACTCGTCGTCAGTCGTGATCCTCGCGACCAGTTCGCTGGCGTCGCTGTTGCCGGGCACGATCGCCGTCTCGCCAGAGTCGGCTGCCGATGTCGCGGTTTCTCGAAGATCCAGCCGCAATCCGCCCTGACGTTCGACCTCGCCCGGACCGTGACATTGAACGCAGGCGTCGGCGAGGATCGGCCGAATGTCGCGATTGAACGAAACGTCGTCGGCGATTGCTGCGGTCCCGTCAGGCAACGTCGCCATGACGACCAGCATCGGAAGAAAGAGTCTGTGCAGAATCATGCTTCACTCTCAGAGCAAACGGGTTCCAAGGAGCCTGACAGAATAGTGCAGTCCTTCCGTTCTCGCCGCCCCGACACCTGATTCGAAGTGGGCATTGCTCGTAGCTGAATTCGCTCTGAAATCGTTTGTTTAACGCCCAGCCGCAGGCGCCGGCAACCAGACAACGTATCCCGCTTTGGTGGCCGGCGCCTGCGGCTGGGCGTTAAACGAGTTTCATCATTCAGGGGGGGCGGGCAGCTCGAACATGACGACTCGCAGGCATTCAGGATTCTCAGTGCTGACTGAATTCCTGCGACTCCAGCCGCGCGAATCACGCAGCCCTCAACACAGGACCGTCAACCTGTTGTGACTCAGGTCGCCGCACTATTCTGCCCGAGTCATTCTGCCGACAGGCCGTTCACAATCGAGACGTTATGGAACCGGAGTGACCTCCGCCCCTGACGTCGAACGATCCCACGGAGGCTTGCACGTCATGTCAACTTCCCGCGTGGCACTGAGTGACTTCGCAATGGCGGCTTTCGTCAGCGGAGTGCTCGCAGCAAACATGGCGTTCGCACAGTCAGACTCGGGCGGCTTCCGTTTTCGTGATGTCGGCACCGAGACGGGGTTCCTCCCCGCCGCGGCACAGATTCAGGGACACGGTGCCGGCTGGGGCGATGTCGACGGCGACGGCTGGGCGGATCTCTACATCGGCACGTTCCACTACCGGGACACGCAGCCGAATCTGTTCTTCCACAACCACGAGGGCCGGTTTGAACTCGACGAGCAGCCGCAGCTGCGCATCTCAACGCGAGCGACCGGGATCCTGTTTGCCGATCTCGACAACGACAGCGATCTCGATCTGTACGTCGCGAGTATGCCCGCGCCGGAAGGCAGTCGGCTGGCAACGCGCATGGGGCATCCGTTTCGAGGCTGCTCGCTGTTCCGCAATGAGGGTAACGGTCGTTTTGAAGACGTCTCGCAGCGCAACGTCGCGTGTCCGGCTGCGTTTGGTGGCCGCAGCGTCACGGTGCTCGATCTCGACGGCGACGGACGGCTCGATCTGCTGGTCGGCGAGGAACCGATCACCGGCTACAACGGCTCGCCAACGAAAACGTCGCGGCTGTTCCGGAATCGAGGCGGGCTGCAGTTCGAAGACGTTACGCAGTCGGCGGGCATTCCCGATGATGCGGCCGGGCTCGGCGTCGCGGCGGCGGACCTCAACGCTGACGGCTGGCCGGACTTCTTTCTGTGTTCGACGATCGGTCGCTATCTGCTGCTCAACGACGGGACCGGGAAGTTCTGCGAAGCCCCCGGTGCCAGCGAGACGTTCGACTGGCCGGCGGCCAAAGGCGACGACATGGTCTGCGGCGTCGCGATCGGCGACGTCAACGGTGACGCGCTGCCCGACATCGTGCTCGGCCAGCACTTCGGCACGCCGTGGATCAAACCGCTGGCCAACCGACTGTATCTGCACCGAGGCGTCATCGACGGCGTTCCGAAGTTTGAAGACGTCACCGCAGCCGCTGGCCTGATCCCGCTGCCGCTCAAAGGTCCGCACGTCGAGATTCAGGATTTCGACAACGATGGCCGGCCCGACATTTACACCAGCATCGTCACGTTCGCCGATGGCCGCCCGCATCCGGTCATCTTTCGCAACCTGGGCAACCGCGACGGCATCCCGCAGTTCGAACAGCAGGCCCTGCAGCAGATCGACTTCCCCACCGACGACGACCGCGCGATCAGAAGCTCGGGCAGGTTCTTCGCGAAGATGGTCGAGGAGCGGAAGATTGTTTACTCGGCTCCCGGACCGACATGCGACTTTGACCGCGACGGACGGCTCGACATGGTCATCCCGAACTGGTGGTCCGAGCTGCCGTCGTTGCTGCTGAAGAACGAAACCGTCTCCGGTCACTGGCTCGACGTGCGTGTCACCGGCGGCGACGGCGTCAACACGATGGGTATCGGTGCCCGAGTCGACCTGTACGAACCGGGCCACGCCAGCGAAGCCGCTTTTCGGATCGGGTCCCGCGAAATCGCCACCGGATTCGGTTACGCGTCCTCACAGGAAGCCATCGCCCACTTCGGTCTCGGCGACCGCACCGGATGCGACGTCGTCGTCACACTGCCGCACGGCAAGGGCCAGTTGATTCAGAAGTCCGTGAAAGCAGACCAGAGGATTACGATTTCTGGAAAGTAGGGTGTGACAAGCGGCCTGTTGAGAGTTCGGTGTGCCGGCGCGAAGGCCGTTCGGTCGTGGAAAGAGATTCAATTCGTGAACGCCAGCCGCGCCGGCACACCGACACCTGAGAACCCATCGCTTGTCACACCGCCCCAGGCGACCGACTGCCTGGCACGCTCTGAGAACTCCAAAAGGAAACAATTGATGTCGACGCTCAGGATTCTCATCGCCGGCCTGTGCCTTGTCGGCCTGCAATCGACACTTCTCGCCCAGAAGAAACCGCAGGCGGATCGTCCCAAAGTCATCAAGGACGCCGACCTGCCGTGGCCGCCGACGCTGCCCGATGGCCAGGCGGTCGTGACGGAATCGTCGCCGAAGTTTCTGCAGGCTCCCGAGACGCTGCGCGAAGGCGTCGCCGTTGCGAAGACCGCGCCGACGGTCGACTTCCTGTTCTATCCGGGGCAGGACTATCCGGGGAAACCGTGGTCGAACTGGGGCGATGGTTCGGTCGCGGACGGGAAGTACTACTCGGCGATCGGCGACCACTACGCGATCGGTCGCGGCGAGGCCGGGCACGGCACCGGAACGGCGTTTGTCTTCGAGTACGATCCGGAGGAGCGTTCGCTGCGTTCGCTGGTGGATGTCTCGAAGTTTCTCAACCTCCCGGCAGGCCACTACACGCCGGGGAAGATTCACAGTCGAGTCGACATGGGCAGCGATGGCTGGCTGTACTACTCGACGCACCGCGGATCGCCGAAGGCGGCCAACGACGAGAATCATTACCTGGGCGACTGGATCTTCCGCACGAATCCGCAGACGGGCGAGTCGCAGATCGTCGCTCACGGCCCGGTGCCGAAGCACAGCATCCCGAACAGCGTGCTCGATCCCGAACGGCTGATCTACTACGGAGGAACCGCCGCCGGGCCAGACGCGGCCCTGCAGGACATCCGGTTCTTCGCGTACGACGTCCGCAATCGAAAGCTGCTCTACTCCGGCCCGAACGGACCGGCGCGTTACATGATCCTCGCGAAGTCGACAGGGCGGCTTTACTACGTGCCCGGAAACGCCGACGGCGAACTGCTCCGCTTCGACCCGGCGAACCCCGGACCGCCGACCTCAACCGGCCAGACGATCGGCGTGCGGGCCGCGACCGAGGAAACCGCTGACGGCTTCGTCTACTCGGTCTCGACCGGCCAGCGAAACGCCGATGCGACCGTCTGGCAGTTCAACACGCAGACCGAGCAGGTCAAAGCGATCGGCACAGCGGCTGTCGGTTCAACGGCCTACGTCGCCTCGATCGACGTCGATCCAACAGGTCGGTACCTCTACTACGTCCCCGGAGCCCACGGCGGCGCCGACCGCGACGGTTCGCCCGTCGTCCAGTTCGACGTCCAGACCGGCAGGAAAAAAGTCCTCGCCTTCCTGCACCCGCACTTCCAGGACAAATATGACTTCACGCTCAAAGGCACCTACAGCACAGCGATCTCCGCCGAGGGCGACAAACTCTTCATCACCTGGAACACCAGCCGAGGCACCCGAGCCTGGGATTGCTGCGGCCTGACCGTCGTTCACATTCCCGAATCAGAACGCACGCCATAATCAGAGTCCGTCCGGGAATGTCGAGGGTCAGGCGGTCCCGGACCGGCGTCACTCACCTGCCTCTTCAGGTGCGGGCGGTTTTCGCGGGATGTTCTGGCACGGGAATGTTTCCTGTGGGGCAACAGCGCTGATGACGACTGGCGTTCTTGCCATCAATTCCGCATCAACCGCGAGCAGGCCAAATCCCGCCTCACCACAAACACCTGACCAAGGCGCGCGAGTTACGGGCGTACCGGACTCGATACAGAATCCAGGATGGTCAATCGCAAGCTCCGTCAAATCAATGAAACAGCGTCCCGTCGCTTTCTTCCGTGGCCCATCGCATTCACGTCATATGCTCACGGGCACGATTGCCGTACCACATACAGCTCCTCACACCTGATCGCCCCCAGCCCGGCAGGGTGTCGAGCATGAAGGCTTCGTCGATCTCGGGCGCGAGGCCGTCGAAGACGTCGCCGCGTGAGGCGTCGTTGTTGCCGGTGCCGCCGACAAGCGTGTCGTCACCGTCGTTGCCGGCCAGTGAGTCGTCGCCGGCGCCGCCGAACATTGTGTCTCGCGCGTTGCCGCCGGTCAGGGTGTCGTTGCCGTCGCCGACAAACAGACGGTCGAAGCCGCGTTCGCCGTTGAGCACATCGTTGCCCGTGAAGCCTGACAGCCCGTCGTTGTACCTACTATAGGCACTGAAATAGTCACACTCGATAACACCTTCGAATTCCTCGCCCAGAACTTCTATTAACACCTTGGAGCCACGGGACTCGTCGATTCGCAACAGGCTGAGCAGAGCCGAGCGGAACACCCACGTCCACAGCCGCCGCCCCTTCTCTTTGTGTCCGGTCTCGTCGATGTTGAGAATCCGCTGAACCCGCAGGCTCTGCTCCAGTTTCTCATACGTCCGCTTCACGCTCCCGCTGACCTTGTGGCAGACTTTCACCAGGAAGCCCGTGCTTAACATCACACTGCAGACTTCGTGTAGAAACTCCTGCACCATGCGGTACGAACAATGGTTTGGGCCTTTGAGGTCAGCGATCAACGATGTCAGAGCCGGACCGCACAGTCCGGCTTTCCGCACGGACTCCGGCAGCGGCGAATCATGCATCGCCTGGCAGGACTCGCACCACACCGTCATCTGGCGATGCTCGGTGACTACGGTTCTGATTACCACTTCGAACTGTTGTGTGACCTTCGGCGGCTCATCGACCGGCACCACATCCCCGCGGCAGCAGGGGCATTCCTGAGCGTGATACCGAAAGCGTGGTCGAGTTCTTCCTCAGGAACCTGGGGCCGCTCATGCCGCGAGTGTCCCGGCTGTCCCCCGCCTTGCGTTTGTTCCCGTCGGACTTACGGCTGTTCTTCCCGCCTGATCCCGTTTTCGGCGGCGGAGTGACAATATCGCTGGACGGAGGCTTCGACGAATTGGACGAATTCTTCTTCACCGCCGCGAGTTGCGCTTCGAGCGCGGCAATCCGCGCCAAGCACTCCTCACGCTTCCGAGTCAGTGCTGCACATTCCGGGCAGTCGAGTGTTTTCCGTGACCGTGCCATGCTCCCGAAAACTTACCCGACGCCCCCAATCGCCAGAACATCAGTCTCAAGGCCGTGAACGGTTACCGGAATGGGAATCGCGCTCTCTGGAATTCTGGACGCCGCCTACGCCTTCAGCTCATTTCTCAACACGTCCATCGTTTCCTTCTGGCGTTTCTCAACGAATGCCCGTGCTTTCGCCGCTTTGGCCTGGGCGGTTTTGGGATTGCTGGCCATTTCCAGAACGGTCGGCACGATTCGTTTCCGATCGGCGGACGAGTCGTGGTCGAAGAGCCAGTCGCCCAACCCGATGTCTTCCCACATGAACCCTTTGGAAGTCTGTTCGGCGAAACGGCACACGATCGCCGGCACGCCATGACCAATGCACATGATTGGTGAGTGCATCTCGTTTCCGAACAGGCCGGCGCTGCGGGTGTAGACGCTGACCGCTTCGCCAGTCAGCCAGTAATCGGGCCGCCAGACAACGCGGTCGAGGACGTCGGCCGGCAGCCTGTCGATCAGCATTTCTTTCCCAACCGCCATCTGCGTGCGATCTTCCGGGCAGACCAGCACCTTGAGATCCGTCTGCTTCACGACCTCGACGATCGCCTCCCGCAACGGCGCGTGGTCGTGCTCTTTCATGGCCTCGTTGCGAGCGTGCTTGACGGGGTCAAACTTTACATGCTCTTTGATGGTCCAGTACGGCGTGTATCGAAGCCGCGGGATGCAGCAGAGAAACTTCCCGTCTTCGAGTCCGTTCGCCGCGAGGAACGTCTTCGCTTCTTCGGCATCTCGCAGGTCACAGGCAAACGCCCCGTCAGGACCGAACTCCATGACCGGCGACTTCGCGCCCAGCTTCTTCGCCAGCTCAAGCGATTTGCTGTCCCGGAAAAAGACGAACTTCGCCTGACTGAGAACGTCGACCGACCGGGCCATTGCGTCCTGGGACTGTGCCGAGGTTGAAGAGGACTTCTTCAGCGGCAACGTGATTCCATAGATGCCGTATGGCTTGCCGGTCTCCTCGCGCCAGCGAATCAAGTCCCGCTCCGCGACGATCGACGCCCCGGAGCCGTGCAGGAGGAAGTCGCATTCGTCAAAGGCCCGTGCCAGTTCTGTGCTGCCTCGCCTGGCGATCTTCAACTTCGGGAACTCCCGGAGCAGCAATTCCTCAACGCCGTTGTCAACGAGCGACGGCCACAGCGTGATCTCCGCCTCGGGCAGATGCTGCCGCAGGATGCTCAGCACTCCGGGCGTATGAGCGATGTCGCCGATGTTGACGGTCTGCCACGACGAACGAAGCAGGATTCGCGGCGGTCGTCCGGAAGCCGTGAAAGCCTGCTGGCTGGCCACAGCACCAGCCGCAAGTGCGGCTGAAGTCTGCAGGAACTCACGGCGGTTGATCAGTGACATGGTGCCTGTCCTTTATTCTCGCGGGCCATCGGCTCAAGAATTCAACGTGATGGGCGAACTCAAACGTTATGCGCCGGACGCAAGCTTTGGATGCACATGGCCTTCGTTGAGATCCACTCGTTCGGGTCGGCCCTTGTGCGTGTAAACAACTTTCGTGTGATCCAGCCCGAGCAACGCCAGCGTTGTCGCGTGGATGTCGTGAACGTGCAGCCGGTCTTCGATCGCATACAGGCCGAGGTCATCGGTGGCTCCAATCGTGCGACCACCTTTGACGCCGCCGCCGGCCATCCACATGGTGAAGCCGGTCGGGTTGTGGTCGCGGCCATCTCCTTTTTCGCTCATCGGTGTGCGACCGAATTCTCCGCTCCAGATGATGAGCGTCTCGTCCAGCAATCCGCGCTGCTTGAGGTCGGCGAGCAGTCCGGCGATCGGCTGATCAACCGAACGACAGAGGGCTGGGTGTTTGGTCTCGATGCCCGAGTGGCTGTCCCACTTGCTGCCCGCTCCGCTGTAGAGCTGCACGAAACGGACACCGCTTTCGACAAGCCGCCGGGCGAGCAGACAGTTGCGGCCGAAGGTCGCTGTGGGTGCGTTATCCAGTCCATAGAGTTTTCGAGTCGTCTCGGTTTCCTGGCTGAGGTCGACCGCGTCGGGGGCTTCCGACTGCATCTTGTAAGCCAGTTCGTAACTTCGGATGCGGGCTTCGAGTTCGGTGTTGCTCTCGCGGCCAGCGTTGAAGTCGCGGTTGAGTGAGCCGAGCAGGTCGAGTTTGTCGCGCTGACGTTCGCGATCGACGCCTTTCGGGTTGTCGAGAAACTTGACGGGCGTGCCGTCGGACTGGAATTCGATTCCCTGATACGCGGCCGGCATGAAGCCGCTGCCCCAGTTGCGAACGCCGTTCACGACGGTCGCGCCACTGTCTTTGATGACGACGAAGGCGGGCAGGTTCTGATTCTCAGTGCCGAGTCCGTACGAAGCCCACGCTCCGAGCGACGGACGACCGCCGAAGATCGAGCCGGTGTTCATCTGGCAGACGCCGCCAGCGTGGTTGATGCCGTTGGAGACGCAGGAATGGATCACCGCGAGATCGTCGGCGTGCTGAGCGACGTGGGGAAACCAGTCGGAAATCCACAGGCCGCTGTCACCGTGCTGCCGCCATTTCCGCGGGCATTCGAGGAGCGGCGACCTGGCTTCGCCCGCGGCAGTGAGGGGCGGCGTGAAGCTATCGGGCAAGGATTGGCCGGCGAGTTTGTTGAGCAACGGCTTTCGATCGAACGTGTCTAAATGACTAGGTCCTCCTTCCATAAAGAGGAAGATAATGTTCTTCGCTCTGGTCCTGCGATGGGGCAGCGGCACGAACTGAGCCGCGTTGCTCTCAAGCGCCGCGAGTGCGATCGCGCCGAACCCGCAGCCTGCCGTTTGCAGAAACTCGCGGCGGGACGCAGAGAAATCATATCGATGGCAGCGCATCGCTTTGCCTTCAGTGGAGGTAGAAGAATTCGTTGGAGTTCAGCAGCGTCTGGCAGAGATCGGTCATGGCCTGCCGGCGGGGATCGTTTGCCCCAACATCACCGTCGACGCCGCTCCAGGTGAACCGCGGACTCGGCGCGTTCGAGGCTCGCCAGGCAACCACGCCGTCCTGCCAGTTGCTCGGATCCGCGTTGAGTCGGTCGTTGGGAACACGGCCGGGCACGACGCGGAGTGCCTCGATTGTGCCGTCCCATTGGCGCGTGGTGCGGCGCACGCTCTGGCCACCGAGAACGATCGGATACTCGCCCGCGCTGAGACTGGAGAGGTTGTCCATGCTCACGGTGGCGGTCTGCGGGGCAGCTTCGGGCTGGTTGAGGTCGCGCAGTGTGAAGACGACTTCGCGTCGCGATCCGGCAACATGCACGACAAGGTGTTGGCGGCGATTCAACGGGAAGCGGAGGTCGGACACCACAATCTGATAGCCGATGTTCCCATTCTGATCCTCGCCGACCAGTTGCATGAGGATGTTGCGTGGCTGGAAACGCGACTTCACGCCAGTGACGTCGATGCTCCAGCCGAGGCTTTTCTTGTCGCCATTCCAGCGTGTCACGAGCGTCCGCGTTTCGGCGTTCACGTCGATGCTGTCGAGCTTCACGACGGCCTCGACCGTGAAGTCGTCGCCTTCCCGTTCGCTTGTCTGTGCGATGAGTCGCTCATGCTCGCTGTTGATCTTGAACAGTCCGCGAGGGGGCTCTTTCTCTTCGGACTCGGAAGCTTCTTGTTGCGTCTCGGCTTCGCGGATGCGCTTCTTGAGAAATGCTTCCGCTGTCGACCTCTCGTTGTCGCTGGGCGAACGTCCCAGGACTGCCAGCCATGCGTCGTCAATGGTGTGCACGCGAGAGGACAGTTTGCGGGCACGCGCGAGCACCCAGTCGCCGTTGAGCAATTGCAGAGCCTGCGTCGGTGTGGTGGTGCTTTGCCGTTTCGAGGTGCTGGCGAAACCGGCCGGCATGTCGAGGGCGAACAACAATTCGTCCGGGCGGTTGCGTTTCTTGCGGGTATAGATCGAGCGGCGTGTGCCTTTGCCATCGGAGGCGGGACCGCCGGCCGTCAGGTCGAGTTCACCGCTGACAGCCAGCATCGCGTCGCGCACCTGTTCGGCATCCAGGCGGCGCGGATGGAACCGCCAGAGAAAGCTATTCGCCGGATCGACCTTCGCCGTCGTCGCGTCCGGCTCACGGCGAGCGGTCTGCTGGTAAGTTGCCGAGAGCATGATTTCGCGATGCAACGCCTTCAGACGCCAGCCGCCATCGACGAACTGCGTCGTGAGGTGGTCCAGCAGTTCGGGATGCGTCGGCGGGTCGCCCAGTGCTCCGAACTCGTTCGCTGAAGCCACGATGCCTCGACCGAAGTGGTACTGCCAGACGCGGTTCACGATGACGCGTGTGGCGAGCTGGTTGTCCGGACGCGTGATCCAGTTGGCGAGCACCTTGCGGCGGCCGGTGGACGTTTCGGTTGGTTCAATCGCAGGTAACCCGGAGTCGATGATGGTCGGGAAGCCCGGATCGATCTCGATGTCGCCGTCGCCGGTTTCCAGCGTGTTCGGCGGAGCCTGCGGACCGGCATCGGTCGCGACGAAGGCGGCCATCAACGGCTTCGGTTTCAGGTGATCGAACTTCTTCAACTCCGCCTGAAGCGACTTGTATTCGGCTTTGGCCTCGTCGGTCTTGAGGTCCTTCGTCGCGTTGAACTGACCGCGTGCAAACTTCAACTGACGTTCGCAGAACCCGGCCAGTTGCTTCTCCAGTGAATCGCGCTGATCTGCAGGCTTGCGCGTCATCGCCTGCAGGTCTGCGGGAAAACTCCGCCGCCAGGTTTCGACGTGCTTTGCGATCGCCGGCGCAGTAAGCGCGTCGAGCCTGGCCCGAATTTCCGCAGTGGCGATTTCCCATTTGGCCAGTTGTTCGTCGTAGGCAGACTTCTCAGCCGGCGTGGCGAGCGCGAGATCTTCGCGCCAATGCACCGGCGTGAAGAAGGCTCGCAGCCGGTAGTAATCCTTCTGCAGGATGGGATCGAACTTGTGGTTGTGACAACGAGCGCAGCCCATGCTGAGCCCGAGAAAGACCTCGCCCGTCGTGTCAGTCATGTCCGTGAGGATGACCTCCCACTGACCGCGAACATCCCGCAGGTTGTATTCGTAGACCGGATGACGCAGGTACGCGGTGGCGATGAGCGTCTCGGGATCGTCGGGCGCGATTTCGTCGCCCGCGAGCTGCTCGCGCACGAACTGGTCATAAGGCTTGTCTTCGTTGAACGACCTGATCACGTAGTCGCGATAACGCCACACGGTCGGGCGATAAGCATCCTGGTTGTAGCCGTCGCTTTCGGCGTAACGCACCAGATCGAGCCAGTGCTGTGCCCAGCGTTCGCCATAGCGCGGGCTGTCCAGCAACCGATCGATCAGGCGAGGCCACGCATCGGCGCGGTCGTCATTCACAAACGCCGCGATCTGCTCGGGTGTCGGCGGCAGACCGTGCAGATCGAAGTACGCCCGCCGGACCAGTTCTCGACGATTGGCGGTCGGTGCGGGTTCAAGCGCCGCCTCATCCAGTTTGCGGGCGATGAAATGATCGATCGGTTTTCGAGCCCAGCCGGCCCCCGATTCCGAGGGAACTTCAGGATCACGAACAGGTTGAATCGCCCACCAGTGACGATCTTCCTCAGAGATATGGTCGCTGTCGCTTCGAACGATTAACGCCGTGTCACCGCCGGGCCACGGGGCTCCAAGTTCAATCCACTTCACCAGAACGGCGATGTCCTTTTCCGGCAGCTTTCCTTCTGGCGGCATTTCGAAGGACTCGTATCGCACTGCCGAGATCAGGGCACTCTCGTCCGGCTTTCCCGGAACGATCGCGGACTCTTCCGATTCTCCGCCTTTCAGCATGGCTGCTCGCGAGTCGAGCCGCAGCATGCCCTTCTGGCTCTCGCCACTGTGGCACTCCAGGCAATGTCGTGCGAGCAACGGTCGCACATGCATCTCGAAGAACTTCAGCTGCTCGGTCTCCGCTGAATCAGCGACAGCAGCGCACGCCGAAAACGCGACGACGACTGAAGCCAGGAAACTGCGACCAATCATTGGTACTCCGAATTCGTCTGCGATTTCGTCCGGAAGAAACATCGGCGGATGCTACTCCATCCGGCACATCATTTCTGCACTGCGGCAACTGGCCTGAGCCACTGTTCCCAACCCGGTTGAAACGGTTCCCAGTCAGGAGCGAGTACGACGTCACGCTCCAGTTCGTGCGTCATTCCGACGAGGATCACCGCCATGTACCGGCAGGCGAACAGGTACTGCGGGCTGGCATAAGTCGGCTGGCTGGACGCGAGGGACTGAGCGGCCAGTGACTCGACGAGATCGCGAAAGTGATCAAGAAAGCGAATCGGCAGCAGAGCGAGCCGCATGATCGCCCCCGTGCCGCTGGACCGCCCATCGGTGCTGCCGGAGTGGAACGCGTTATTTGCCTGCATGAAACGCGACGGAGTAGACCGCGTTGCGATGTCGATGTCGAAGCAGCGACCATTGACGGAATACGTATCCTCTCGTCACGACGAAACCTACCGTCCCGCCTGATCGTCAACGTTCCAGCCGGTTAAGCCGATGCTGTCGTTCCTCGCGAGTGCCATCGACGTGTCGTCGCTCATCCGTAAGGTGCCAGACGATGCGAACCACCGGTACGATCACCAGTAGCCAGCTCGAACGATCAGGGTGCTGAAACACGACTGCGGCGCCAAGCTCGTCCCCAATGCCCAGGCCGCTGTATGTGCAGAAGGCACCTACAGCACGGTTGACTCCGCCGAGGGCGACAAACTCTACATCGCCTGAAACACCAGCCGCGGCACCTGAGCCTGGGACTGCAGCAGCCCGACCGTGGTTCACATCGCGAAGTCTGAATGCACGCCGTAGCCCAATCGGGTGGCACGCCCAGAGCCTCAGGCGATGGGCGTGGTCGGGGTTTCTGATAGGCTTTGCGCAAGGAGAACACTCGGAGTTACAACGCCCCACGCCCTTCGTACCTCAGGGCGTGCCACCCGCCCGAACCTGGGACTGCTGCGGTTTGACCGTCGCCCACATGCCCGAGTCTGAACGTGCGCCGTAGCCAAGCATGTAGTGCCCCGCAAACATGGGCACTGAAAGGAACTGTTATGCACTATTTTGGGCTGTAGTACCGTTTCAACCACGCGCTCAGTCCGTCGAGCCCAGGGAACAACGCGCGTTCGCAAACGTTGTCCTGGTCAAGCTTGTCTCTAACTTCCCATTTCAGTTCCTTGGGGATGATGATTCTTTTGTACAAGCCGGGAACTTGAGCAACTGACCCAGCTAGATAGTTGTGGAGCCGCATTTCAGCTCCAGGCATCACCGAAAGAACTGCGTGCTGATTCACGACCCGAGCATCGAGCGATGGTGGTTCGAAGAAAAGAACGAATTCACCGCGAGAACCAAGTTGATCAAGCCTGTCGAGTTCCTGGATTTCTTCCAGCATTTCGACTGAAAAGACAAACGCAAACTCATCTTTCAGGATGCGTCTCAGGTCGCTCGGAAGAAGTTTCCGTACTGCCGCAGCAACGTCGACACACCAGATCGCGCCGTCACGGTCGTAATTGCCGAGTTCGTGCGTGGCAAAATGCATTGCTACTTGAGGCGAAGTCGTCCAATCGAGGAGCCTTGTTGGCAATCCATGGTGCTGCGCGACCGTGATCTCGACCCATTTGTTGCCGTCAGGAATTGAGCCCGGTGTCGCGTACTTGCGAAAGTTCCTCATTAGCGGCTTTTCGAGTCGAACGTATTCACCGCCAAGTCGCTGCAGACTTGTTTCCAGCCCCCAATCCTTGTCTGCGACGCCACGGTAGACGAAGTTGGAACGGATTCGGCCAAAACCGGTCATTGGGATGTCATAGAGCATTCCAATCAGTTCGGACCAACTGTTCGGGGTCAGCTCGTTCTCGTGTTGCATTGCGATAGGCCCTCCGCGAGTGTGCTGTGATGATTTAACACCGAATCAATTTTGTCCCAAGTCACCAAAGAAGTCAGCCTCTCGTCGCATGGACGAGTACCTCGCCCTCAAGAGCCCCACCGAATCGATCGCGTTCGACTTCCAGGTCGTACGTCGTCTGAAGGTTCAGCCTGAAGCGTTCTGTGGTTCCGAAGTAGCGAGCCAGACGGAGGGCAGTGTTGGCAGTGATGGACCGCGAACCCTTGACAATCTCGTTGATCTGTCGGGGCGGGACGTTGATGTCTTTGGCCAAGCGATACTGAGTGACGCCGAGCGGCTCCAGGTGGAGGATCTCGCCGGGAAGAATCGGCGCTGGCTTCCTACTGGTCACTGGGCTGGCCTGCTGGGGGAATGGAACGTGGACTTTGAGTAACGCAGTCCCGGAGCAGCGTAACGCACGTTCCCTGTCCGGCAAGCGTATCGATTCAGCCAGGCCAGGCCTTCGCACGCTGTGAAATACAAGTGCCCCCGGTTCAATCCCGATGGCAGATGCCAAGTGGTCTCGTTTTCGAAGGCCGGTTGCTGCTGTCGATCGACAACAGTAGCCATCTCGCTCCGCCGAGATGAGCCGATCGCAGTTGACGCAGTCGGATGGTGTGAGCACGGCCTGCGACAGAAAACGCCCACGGTCGCAGAAATGGTTGGCTTGCAGGCAGCGATTCTTCGTGACGGCGGCTCATCTCGGCGGAGCGAGATGGCTACTTTGGGCTTCGCTGATACGGACACAGGCAGGCGAGACCGAGTCGCACGACATCCGATGTTCCTCATGCCTGGGTGTGCCGCCGTAACGGCGCGGAGCTTGTTACGGCCTGCTCCAGTTCAGCTTTTCATCGCCGCTCGGGCGACGCGCATAACGTTGTCGCCGAGGATCTTTTTGATCGTTTCGTCGGAGTGGCCGCGTTTGACCAGGCCGACTGTGAACATCGGCCAGTTGGTCCAGGCGAGGCTTTGGGTGGCATCCGAAGTCGTTTTGTAATCGTCGGCAGGCCACAGCGAGGCGAAGCGAGGGCGTTGCCTCGAGCGGCTGGGGACCTTCTTTGATTCCTCGGCCATGTTCTGTGACGAGTACGCGACGTCGGTGCCGATCGCGACGTGGTCAGGGCCGAACTTCTTCACCACGTAGTCGATGTGGTCGAGGAACGCGTTGATGTCGCCGGTGCCGCGCAGGAATCTCGGGATGCAGCAGATGCCGATGTAGCCGCCGCTGTCGGCGATCGCCTTGATGACCTCGTCCGGTTTGCTGCGGATGTGCGGGTAGATGCCGCCGCAGGTTGAGTGGCTGGCGACGACCGGTTTCGTCGAGACCTGCGCCGCTTCGAGGCTTGTTTGCCAGCCGCTGTGAGCACAGTCGGCGATGACGCCCACGCGGTTCATTTCGGCGATGACGGTTCGGCCAAAGTCGCTCAGGCCGGCGTTCGCTTTCTCCGCGCAGCCATCGCCGATCATGTTTCGGCGGTTGTAGGTCAGGTGCATCATGCGGATGCCGAGTTCGTAGAAGACGCGCACGTAACGGAGTTCGTCCTCGACCGAGACCCACTGTTCGGTGAGCGGGACGCCGTTGCCGGTCAGGTACAGGCAGTGCCGCCCGGCTTCTTTGGCAGCGACGATGTCGTCGGGCGTCGCGGCCTTGGCGACCGAGTCGCGCAGCATGTCCGTCAGGTAGGTGAACCGGGCCAGCCGCTTGAGCAGCATCATGACGCCCTGACCCTCTTCGCCAGCGTTCTGGAAAATGCACGTCACGCCGGACGCCCGCCAGGCTTCCAGGAACTCGGTCTGCTCGACGGGATTGGTGACGCAGCGGGTCATCGTCATGTCTTCGCGAGCGTCCTTGTACTCGAGGTCCGACGCGCCGCCCTTGACGAGTTCCGCCAGTGCGTCGCCGTCAACGGCCGCTCGCGGAGAAAAGCCGTAGGCATCGAAGACCAGCGATTCGCGGTGCAGTTCCAGACCGTGCTGCAGTTCGGCGTCGGTCGGGTCGAGCAGTCGGAGTGCGACTTCGCGGTAGCGCTGAATTGTCGGGTTGAACGGTCGCTCGGGATCGTCGGCGGCGTTTGATGACTTATCGCTGGCGAGCGATCCGGCCAGAGCGCTGGCGGCGAGGGATGTCTGCAGAAAGGTGCGGCGGTCGAGAGGCATGGTGAGGCTCCGTAATGGAAAACGGGAATTCGGTTGCGAGTTGTGTCGTTAAATCTGTGTGCCAGTGCTGGAGTACGGACGGGCACTGGCAGAGCCAGTGGCACACGGCGGCAGCGTGGGCGTCCCAAGGTGATCTCGAAACTGAGTCAGTGCCGGAGCGGCGCTTCACTTGATCCGGCCTACGCAGAGAACGCCTGCTGCCGCAGAATCTGTCGGTTGGCGGGCGTCGCTGATTTCTGACGGCGGCTCATCTCGGCGGAGCGAGATGGCGACTTTACGAGAGGATGTCTTTGACGACGTGGCCGCCGACGTCGGTGAGGGATTCCTGGCGGCCCTGGTGGAACCAGGTGAGGCGTTCGTGGTCGAGGCCCAGCAGGTGCAGGATCGTCGCGTGGATGTCGTGGTGGTGGACCGGGTTCGTCACGGCTTCGAAGCCGAACTCGTCGGTCTCCCCGAATTTCATCCCGCCTTTGACGCCAGCTCCGGCCATCCACATCGAGTAGCCATACGGGTTATGGTTGCGACCCGGAGCGTCCTTGCCTTCGCTGAACGGCATGCGACCGAACTCACCGCCCCAGACGACCAGCGTTGAATCGAGCAGGCCGCGTTCTTCGAGATCGCTCAGCAGCGCGGCGATCGGCTGGTCGACTTCGGCGCCGTGGCGACCATGATTCTTTTCGATGCTCTCGTGCGCGTCCCACGTCTCTTCGAGATGCCCGCCGCCCGAGTAAAGCTGGATGAACCGCACGCCGCGTTCGACCAGCCGCCGGGCGACCAGGCAGTTGCGACCGTACTCGTCAGTTGGATTCTGGCCGACGCCGTACATGTCGAGTGTCTGCTGCGTTTCCTGCGAGAGGTCGACCGCTTCGGGAGCCTCGGCCTGCATGCGGAACGCGAGTTCGTACGACTGAATGCGCGACGCGAGTTCCGCTCCGCCGGGCCGCTGCTTGAGGTGCTGGTCGTTGAGCCTGGCCAGCAGGTCGAGCTGCTCGCGTTGAGCGGCCTTCGTCATGTGCTGCGGGCCGCGGAGGTTGAGGATCGGATCGCCAACCGGGCGGAACAGTGTGCCCTCGAATGTTGATGGCATGAAACCACTCGACCAGTTCGGTTGGCCACTGATCGGGCCGCCGCGTTTGTCGAGAATCACGACGTAGCCCGGCAGGCTCTGGTTTTCCGTGCCGAGTCCGTACACGCACCACGAGCCGAGTGACGGGCGACCGATCAGCGTCTTGCCTGTGTTCATCGCGACGAGTGCCGAACCGTGCGCGTGGCTGTCGGTGTGGCACGAGTTGATGACGGCCAGCTTGTCGGCGTGCTCGCGGACCCGCGGGAAGTAGTCCGAGATCATCAGTCCGCTGTCACCGCCCGGCTTGAATTTCCTCCAGGCAGGCGTCAGGTAGCCGACTTTGCGACCGCCCGAGTTGATGTACTCTTTGCCGGGGGGCAGTTCCTTGCCGGCGTACTTTTCGAGTTCCGGTTTGTAATCGTACGTGTCGACCTGGCTGGGCGCTCCGTTCATTGTGAGGAAGATGCAGGCTCGGGCCTTCGTCGGAAAGTGCGGCTGCTTCGGAGCCAGCGGTCCGGTGACCTGAGTTTCGGCGGCGCTGAGATGGCGGTCGAAGAAGCCGTCGCGTTCGAGCAGCGGTGTCAGCGCGAGGCCGGCGAAACCGGCTCCCATCTCCCAGACAAACTCGCGCCGCGTGTGTCCGCAGGGGAAGAGATTGCTCATTGGCGAGCCTCGTCAGAGTTGGGGCTTGAGGGACCTCGAAAGACGCGTGAGGCCACGCCGTCTGACGGTCGGTTGATTGTCAGGATGGCAATCGAGGGATCATATTCGCTGAGCAGTCAGGAGCGAGCGGGCCACCGCCCGGTCGCACACTTCCCAGCGGCAGTCGCGTAATCGTTCAGAGGGCCGGCGAGTCCCGAAATCATTCTGCCCCCAATCATTCTGCCAATCGCCAGGCTGGTCGTCGGACAGGTTGGCAGAATAATTGGGGGCAGAATGATGGAGCCGGATTTTCAAATGCGTTTTCCACGCGGCCATCAATTTGCGAGAGGGATTTGGGATGAGTGACGAAGTTGAGATTCGCTGCCGGTTGAACGGGCCGTTGGTGGTGACGGGGCCGGTGCGTGTGGTCGATCACGAGAGTCAGCCGTTCGATATCTCCGCGCGAGAGAACGTGGCGTTGTGCCGCTGTGGAGCGAGCCGACGGCGGCCCTTCTGTGACGGTTCGCACCGAGCGATCGGTTTTCAGGCCGATGAGCGGGCCGCTGACCAGAAACTGCCTGAGCAGTAGTGGCCTGCGCCGCGCTCGTCGTCCGCAGTGTCACTCGGAGAGGCAGTGTCACTCGGAGCGAGCGTGGCGTTCGCGACGGTGAGGCTCTTATGAGACTGTGTAATCTGCGCTGAAATCCCACTGAGTCTCCATGCAAACTCGGAAAACCGATACTAGACTTCTCGCACGCCACCCTGGTTGATTCTCCACTTTGTGACAGAAAGCGTTGTCAATGGCCCGGGCACAGCTCACGCCCCACTCCGAAGGTCTGCTCGAAGCTGCCCGTGCTCTGGCGGACAGCTCCCAGGCGGCCGCGATCGTGCTGCTGGCCGAGCGGGCTTACAACTTCACTGAGATTCAGGCTCGCGTGGGGACGACGCGGATCATTGTCGCGTCTGACAAGGGTGACGTGATTGAGGCGGCCGAGAAAGACGACGTCAATCACGTCCCATTGCTGGAAGAACCTGAAACGCGCCAGATGCAGCTGGTGTCAGCTTTGCTGGAAGCGATCGCCGACGAAATGCTCAAGAGCGGTGACACGGTCGTCGCGCTGTACGCGGCTTACGATCGCGAGGAAATCGATTCAATCAGCATTCTCGCTCTGGCCGAACACCTGACGAAGCTGACGTCGCGCGATCTGCAGCGGCTGGAAACGACGGTGCCGCTGGAAACGCTGCGACTGGTTGTCAACCTGGCGGTCGACATCGGTAAGGAAGGCCGCGAAGGGAAGGCGGTTGGTGCTCTGTTCGTCGTCGGCAATCATCGCAAGGTGCTGGCACAGTCACACGAGCAGATTCACGATCCGTTTAAGGGCTATCCGCGGAAGGAGCGAAGTCTGCGGCAGGCGCGCGTTCGGGAGAGCGTCAAGGAACTGGCCCAGATCGATGGGGCGTTTGTGATCTCGGCCGACGGAATCGTCGAAGCGGCGGGCCGGATTCTGGACGCTCCAGCGGAAGGCCTGACCCTGTCGAAAGGTCTGGGAGCACGGCACTGGGCTGCGGCCGCGATCTCAAAAACGACCAGCGCAATCGCGATCGCCGTTTCAGAGTCGACAGGCACCGTCCGCATCTTCAAAGACGGCATGGTCGTGCTGCGGATTGAGCCGATTGAGCGGGCAATGAAATGGAGCGATCAGGAGCAGGAAGGTGAGTCGGCCGCCGGCTGATTCGAGCTGGCCTGCGTCACTCGACCAACAGAAAACGCCCGCGGCATTGGTGAGCATGCTGCGGGCGTTTTCTGTTAATCGGGCCCGTCGAAACGGGTCGCGGGAAGGACTCGTTTCGCGGCGGGTAACGCCCGACTTCGGGGTGGTATCGGTGGGGTGAAGTCGGACGTCGGCAGAGCGGACAGCTCGTTCGGTGTGCGGACGGATGATTCTGTCGGCGGGGGTGGGGGCGAGTGCGGGCAGTCGTGGCGGGCAGCCGGATCAGAGAGAGGCTGAATCCGGCTGCCCGTGTGCCACGAGCCAAACCTGCGCCACGCCTGAAAATCAAAGTGTTGCGGTTGAGTCAAAATTCGGGGGGGGCAATTCAGGCGAGCCGTGTGCCGTCAGGCCACGGGTTTCTGCGATTCGGAAAAACCCACAGCCTCACGGCTGCGGCTCGCCAAGTGCTGCAAGAGTTATGAATCAATACTCGCTCTGAGCACCGACGGTGACGATGCTGTACTGGTTGTCGCACACGTCGCCTTCGTCGCTGAAGCGTGAGCCGGCTTTGGAACTCTTGTGGCTCGATCGCAGACCGCTGGCAGAGTACGACTGGTTCAACGAGCCGAAGGCTGAGGCGACGTCTTCGAGTTCGTTGTTGATCGAGTACGAGATTTCGGTGAGACCAACGACGAGTCCGAGGACGGCGATCGTCGTGATCAGGACCAGCTCGGCGGAAACCACAAAGCCGTTTTCGTCATTCCACAGGGTGTTGATCAGGTTCGTCATGGCTCGGTCCTCTCTGGCGTTGGTCTGGCAGGTTGCTTGGTGATTGCTGTTGTGCGAGTCAGTCGGCGTTTCTCTCTGTCGTGCTGTCTCGCGTCGCTTGTGCAAGGGTGTAAAGCAGGCTGAATGCCAGAGCGGACCATTGGCGCCAGAAAGTCTTTACAGTGGGCAGTTGGCTGAGTCGTAAGACATCGCCGGTAAAGGAGTTACGCGATTCGTGGCGGTGGGCGAAAACGTCTGCCGCCGCTTAACACTCCTCCGAGCCAATGAGGCGACACCGCAACGTGAGAACAGCCAAATTTCGGGATCTGCGCCGCAACTCAGGACACAGACACGGTTTACGTGCAGGTGGCGAAAAGGCACCGCGACGCCGTCAGGCAACACGGAATGCGAGGCGTCCTGAAGCACGGTCGCAAGGCGTCTGCGGAATGGCGCTTAAGGCAGCAGACGGACCGGGGTCAAGCGGCGGACAATCATGAAGTCGGCGTTGAGTTCGTGCCGGAAGCTGCGTGGGCCGGTGAGGCCCATCGATCGGCCAAGGTACGCGTCGAGATTGATTCCCGAGCCGGCCTGCAGGTACGTCAGCACGCGACCGTTCGGGGCGAGCAGGACGTGCGTCGCTCCGTTGGCCTGTGTTGTCGCCGAACGCTGAATGATTCCGGCGCCGTCGAACTTCGGCGGGGCGGGATTGACCGGCGTCGGAGTTCGAGGCTGCTGCTGCGTTGGCGCGAATGTCTGAGGCTGGCTTGAGGGAGCGGGTTGTGGCACGGCCTGAGGTGTCGGGACCGGCTGCGGTGCGGACTGAGCTGGCGGCACGACCAGCGGAGGCTGGTTCGCTGCCAGCTGCGGAGTTCCGGCCGGGGCCGGACCGGGACGCGGAGCCACTGGTTGCTCGGTTGTCAGATGAGGCGCCCGCACCATCGTTTGTGGCGGATTGACGGTCGACGCTGAGTGCCACATGGCCGAGTACGATTTGCGAATCTGCTCATCGCGGGCTTCCGTCTGTGACATGATCGAGCGGATTTCCGCATCGAGCGTCTGCACCTTCTGATAACGGCTGATGGCCGACAGGCGTTGATCAAGCATGCGTTGCAGGCCGGCGGAATCTGCCTGCTGTCTGAGATTCGAGTAGCGATCGCGGATACCGTCGAGTTTCCAGCTCTGCGAGTCGCCTTTGACCATCGCACGAAACTCAACGTCGATCCGTTCGAGTTCGTCCCAGGTGTTTTCGATCGCTCGACGCTCGGCGGGATCGAGCGGCGTTTCGCTGATCGGTGCCAGTTCTTCGAAGGCCACGTCCGGGCCAACGTGGCTGCCCTCGCCCGGTCGCGCGGACGAACTGCCGAAACCGCCGTCGAGCGGTTGCGGAATCAGAGAGTCTGCCCCGGTCGATGTTGAGCCGGCAGGCTTCGGTTGGTTGGTGGCCGCGAGTGTGCCTGGCGAGGCAGCCTCGGCTCGGGCCGGTGTTGGGTCGGCAAACGGATCCTCTTCCGGCGTCGAGAGTGCAATTCCCCCGGCCGGACGATCGGCTTCGGACGAGGTCAGCAGATCCGGCTGGCCGCGATATTCCGACGCTTTGACGACATCGCGGCGGTTGATGTATCGATACTCGCCGCGCGGAGGGCGAATTTTGAACATCGGAACGACTTCGGTGCCCTTGTGAAAGTCCCGCTGGCCGAGAATGTCGACGCGTTCGCCGCGCGAGAGCTTGTGGAAGATTTTCAGCCCGGACTGCTCGACACTGCTGCCGATCCAGTCGATGGCTTCGTCGGAGTTGACGATCGCTGAATCTCCGCCGCGCCGCTCGACAAAGTCCTGCCGGATCCAGCTGAAGCTGCCGTCCGGTGGTTCGATCATGTACCAGCCGCTGAAGTCCTGCCGGACCACGGTCACGCGATCACCGCGTTTGAGCTTTGTCGTCTGAACGTGGCCGTCGCTGCCATGCCCGCTGTACCCACTGTAGACGAATGCCTGCTCCTTATTGACGACGGCTTCGAACGGAGTGTCCTCGGCAACGGAACTCTGTGGATGGAGCGCAAGAATCAACGCGGTCGCCAGCAGCCCGAAAGACCGAGCCAGCCGGGGAATCGCTGATGAGTCGAAACGGGCAGGAAACATGGCGAAGTCCTCGCGGTCCAGCCGGACGCGGACGCAGGTCGTCTTGAGAGAGGGTCAGGCTGGGGGGATTGAGGGGGAAGCGGTGGGCTGCCAGGCGGTGAGACTTTCGGGTGGTTGCCGGAAACTCACTGCGGAAGGCTCGGAAGGGACGCGTTCAATAGCTTTTTTTGCGGTTTTGGCTCAAGACGAGTCTGGCTCGCGAGGATTTGTTGACCGCGTCCGGATCGCAGTGGATCGGTCTGTGCAGAGCGTCCGATAACTGACGACGCGGGAACAATCAGTAGAACTGGTGCGCTCGGACTTTCCGCTGTAAGGCGGCGTTCCGAACACACCGCACACGACAGGAAGGGACTCCGTTTCAGAAGATCGGAAATCGTGGCAGTCTGGGGAATTACGATTGTTTTCCAGCCCGGTACTGCCGCACGATGTTCGTCGCTGGCGGCAGCTCGTTGAGTCGTCGCAGGCGCGAAGCTGGATTGCCGTGTGACGACTGCTGAGACCGACGGAGCTGATTGAATGCACCGCCTGCCTTACGGGCTGACTGTTTTACTGGGATGGGCACTGCTCTGCGTGCCGGCGGTTCTGCACGCGCAGGATGATCCGTTTGACGATCCTCAAAACGGCTCAGCTCAGAAGATCCCCGCTGACGAGCCGTCTCCGCTGCTGACTGAGCCCACGGCTCCAGAAGCGCTGTTCGACGCCGTCGTTCTGATGATCGACCTCGAACGCCCGAACCTGGCGCACGGTTATCTGAAGCAGCTTCTGCAGCAGAATCCGCCCGATGCCGCTCTGTTGAGAATGCGGGACAAGCATGGCGCGGCATCGTTTCTGGAACTCTCAAACGACGGGCGGCTGCAGCCCGAGGCGACCGAACTTCTGAATCGAATGAACGCGGCATTCCGCCGCTATGCGACAGATCCGACCCGTGTCGATCAGCTCATTGCAAACCTGAGCGGCGATCCGCAGGAACGTCAGATCGCCATCTTTTCTCTGCGAGCGACCGGTCCGGTGGCGATCCCGCGATTGCTTCAGGTTGTGGCTGCCGACGGATCCGCTCAAAAACGTGACACCATTCTGTACGCGATCTCGCGCATGGGGCGGCCCGTCGTCCCGGCGCTTCTCGGGGCAGTGGAATCTCCGGACGAGCGTGTCCGGTCGGTGGCGATCGATGCTCTGGGGCTGCTCGGTGACGAATCGGTCACTCCGTGGCTGTGGTACCCGGCTTTTGCTGAGAATTCAGAGCCTGGCATCCGGCAGGCATCGCGACGAGCCCTCGCCCGCATCCTGCGCGGCGACGAGCGGTATGCCGCAGACGTTTCCGGTTACGGGGCTGTCGCTGAGCTGCAGCAGATTGCCCGTTCGCATATCCGCAACGAGTATCCCTGGAACCTCGACCCGGACGGCAACGTCGAGCTGTGGTCGTGGGACCTGGCGAAGAATCAGCTCGCCGCCTGGAAGCTGGCTCCCGAAACGGCGTCGTTGATTGTCGGCAGTCGATTCGCGAAACAGGCACTCAACCTGTCGCCCGATCGCATGGACCTCAAGGCGATGTATCTGGCGATGCGACTGACGTTTGATGCTCATGTTGCAGGCTGGGATCAGCCGCTGCCGACGGGGCCGGGCACGGCGTTCAATCTCGCTCTGCTGGCCGGACCGGACCTCGCACTGGAAACCCTGAAATTTTCTCTGCAGAACTCGAATCCTGCCGCAACGCTGGCCTCGCTGCAGATCCTGGCCCAGGTTGGCAATCGAGGCCAGTTGTCGAGTGAACAAGGCCAGGCGTCGCCGATTCTGCAGGCGCTCAACTATCCGAACTTTCGAGTTCAGTTCGCGGCTGCCTCGACAGTGCTGCAGCTGGACCCCCAGCGGGATTTTCGCGGTGCGGCACGAATCGTCTCGATCCTGACACGCGGCCTGAACGACACAGGTTCGTCCGTCGGACTGGCGATTGATCCGAACAGCGACCGAGCTGCGACGATGGCGGGCTTGCTCGGCGAACTCTCCTACGAACCACGCAGTGCCACAACCGGGCAGGACGGTTTCCGAATTGCGGCCGAACGTGGTGACGTCGAGCTGATTGCGATTCATGCGGCGTGTATTCGCTGGGGGCTTGGGCAGACGATCGCCAACCTGCGAGCCGACGCGCGAACCGCCGGAATTCCCATCGTGATTTACGGCCCTGAATCGGTTCTTGTCGATGCGGATCGGCTGATTGACCAGTACCCGCTCGTCGGTTTTGCTCTGAATGGGGATACCAGCTTCAAGCTCGGAGTCCGGCAGTTCCTCGGGCAGCTGCAGACCCCGCCGGCCACGGAGGCTCAGCGAGCGGCGCGGACGCAGGCGGCGGCCTACTGGCTGGCTCACATTGCCGGCGGATCGCGAACATCGATCTATGACATCGCTCCCGCTGAGGAAGCGCTGTTCAATGCGACAGTCGATCCGGCGACGGCAGACAACGCGGTGATCGCTCTTGGAGCGGTCGCGACCTCGTCGTCTCAGCAGCGACTGATGGAGATCGCCGTGACCGACGCTCGCGAGCCGGCTCTGCGGGAAAATGCCGCCCTGCAACTCGCGTTTCACATTCAGAAGTACGGCGTCCTGCTCTCGAAGCAGAGCGTTCTGGATATCCGTACGGCGTGGCAGAATGCGGCTGATCCGGCGCTCAGGACGGCCCTCGCCGCCGTGGTTGGTTCGTTCGGCCCGACACCGACTCGGGTCACTGAGCTGCTGCAGAGCCTGCCCGATCCCGCGATTCCAACGCCTGCTGAGTAATTCGTCTGGGCTCCTCTTGTGGTTGGACTCGCAAGGATTCAGCCTTTGCGCGACTAAGTTTCTGCGAATCCAGCTACGTCGCACTGCAAACTTCAATCTACAACTGCGTAACTGGTGCGTGATGCCCAACTGGGTCTCTATTGCTGATACTTCTCAGATCGCTGCTGACTCGGGTCTCACCGTGTTCGTGGACGATCTGGAAGTCGCTGTGTTTCGTACTGCGGACGGCTGGCGGGCGATCGAGGGGCGGTGTCCGCACAAAGGAGCGTCGCTCGGCAACGGAACGGTCAGCGACGGCTGCGTTGCCTGTCCGTGGCACGACTGGAAGTTTCGGCTCGACGACGGCCAGGCGATTGATCGACCGGGAGTTGCTGTCGCCGCATTCGCCATTCAGGAAATCGACGGCCGACTCGAAATCGACCGCGACTCGCTGCCACAGCGAACGCCAACACGCAGCGGCGCGAACGACGATGGCATCCAGCGATTTCTCGTCCGCTACGGAGCACTCGGCTGGGTCGGGCGTTTTGGCACCGTCGACGGAGTCGATTGCCGATTTCGCGACCGAGTTGTCGTGCAGACCGACCGCGGCATCGAACTCGGAGAAGTGCTGGCTGATCCGGCAGACGGCTCGGGCGAGTTAAACGGACAACCAACCGGCGAGGTACTCCGCGTCGCGGCCAGCGAAGAACTGCAGGCGTTCGATCGGCGACGTCGCGAGCTGGTTTCGGTCCTGCTTGACGAGTCCACCGCCACGCTGACGGAAGCAGCGCTGCCGCTGGAAGTGGTCGACGGCGAGCTACTCTTCGACGGCGAATCCGCAGTGCTCTACTTCCTGGGCGAGTCCCACCCCGACGCCGGCCCGCTGGTAACGGACGTCGCTCGCCGTCACAGCCTCGAGCGGATTGAGCTGTGCCCGCTGCTCGAACCCCCGCCGAGCGGCTGTGGCTCGTGCGGTTGCGGCGAAGGCGGCGGCTGCGGTTGACGTCGAAAACCTGATCGATCGCCGGTGCACACGCCGGAAAAAACCGCCGTTGACCCGATTTTCGACGCTGACCTATAACCCCGCGACCCCGAAGCCGGTTCCAGGGAGTGGACCGTGCGCGGCGACTGGTTGGGTGCTGTTTCGCTCGACGCTGACAGCACACCACCGTTGTCAGTTGGCGAAAAGCGGCAACCGATGCTGCATCCCGTGAAATCAGCAATGGAGTGCTCAGATGTCTGACGCTAACCCCGTCCCCAGCAGCGAAGAAGTCATCTCAACCACAAGGCCCCGGACTCTGATGATTGCCGGAGGCACAGCGGCCGCCGTCCTGCTGGGTGGAATCGCGTTTCAGTTCATCCGGTCATCGGAATCCGGCACAGCCGCGGAAAAGCCAGTCGCTTCTCAAGCGGGAGCGGCTCAGGTTGCCGGAACTCAGCGACCAATCAATGACGCAGCAAAAGTCACCCGCGGCGGACGCAGCATCGTGATCCCGCTGAGCGCCGTCGCCGACGAATGCATGAAGCTCAAAGGAGCCGAAGTCCTTGAGAGCATGATCAACCGCGCGATCATTCAGCTGGAATGTGAGAAGGCGGGCATCGTCATCACTCAGGCAGATGTCGAATCCGAAGTCACTCGAATTGCCAAGCAGTTCAACATCCCGACGGAAACCTGGCTGCAGATGCTGCAGTCCGAGCGGAACATCAGCCCGGAGCAGTACAGTCGCGATGTGATCTGGCCGATGCTCGCTCTCAAGCGACTCGCCGGACAGGACGTCAGCGTCACCGAGAAAGACATGCACGAAGCCTTCACCAGAAACTATGGGCCGAAGGTCAAATGCCGCATGATCATGTTCGACAACCTGCGAAAGGCCAACGAAGTCTGGCAGCAGGCTCGCCTGAAATCGGATGACTTTGAACGTCTGGCTCGCGACCATTCCGTCGAACCCAACAGCCGCGCACTCGGCGGCAGCGTCCCGCCTATTGCCAGGTACTCCGGCCAGCCGGAACTGGAAAAGGCGGCCTTCAAGCTGAAGCCTGGCGAGATTTCCGGTGTCATCCAGATCGGCGTCAACCAGTTTGTTGTGCTGAAGTGTGAAGGCTTCACCAAGCAGGTCGTGACGAGCATCGACGAAGTGAAAGAACAGCTGCTCGCCGAACTGGAAGAGCAGAAAGTTCAGGAGGCGGTCGCCAACCTGTTCGACAACCTGAAGAAAGACTCGTACGTCCACAATTTCTGGACGGGCGAAGTGACGGGGCAGATTCAGCAGGCTTCGGGAACGGCTTCTCCGCGAGGCGCCGTGCAGCAGGCCGGCGGGGTTCGTCGCTGAGGCACAGCCTGATCGTTGAAATCAACAGGCCACCGGAAGTCAGATCCGACTACCGGTGGCCTGTTTTGTTTTGTGACGCGCGTTTCGCTTAGGAACGTGTTCGAAACGACTTCCCGTTTGTTGTGGCACGCCGCTCCGCGGCGTCAGCCTGGTCATTGGGCTGACCTCGCGGAGCGAGGTGCCACATTGGGGAAGTCGTTTCTGACACGATCCTCAGCGGGTCGTTGTTCGAGCCGGGCGAGTTGCAGTGGTCGCGTCAGGAGTGCCGGGATTCCGACCGGGCTTCGTTTCTTCGGTCTGCTGAGATTCCCCGATAATCAGCCGCTTGTTGAGATTGCGGCGTCCGTTGAGCTGTTCGAGATTCAGCCACAGTTCCTGACCACGCAATGCCTCGGCGCTCGGCAGGAAGTAGACCTTGCGATCCTTACCCTCGCCCAGTCGCGTCACGTATTGCGTCTGCGTTTTGTGACCGGTCACCGACAGGTTGCATTTGAAGTTCAGCAGCTCCTGAGGGTTCGTGTTGTTCGTCACGATCTGATCGATGGCCAAGCGACCGTCCGGCAGAATTCGCTCATAGACTTCGACGATGACGTCGCCGAGGCCGACCTCAAACGTGCGAAAGACGTCAAAGCGGCGCCGCACATCGGCAGTCACATCGAACTCGATAACGGCTGTCGCTTCGCCAAGGCTCGCAGTCTGCGGCAGTTTGATCGTCGTCGGCAGCCGGAACGTCTCACCGGGAGCCAGTGTCAGTTCCCAGCGATCCGGGACCGCCTGCCAGTCGCGCGGCAGCTTGAGATGAATCTCGCCGCGAACAGTCTGCGCGAACATGTTGATGCCCAGCACCGCGTCAGGATGTCCGCCAAACTCGCTCGGGATGCGACCGTTCTCGAAACCGACCTTCAAACGCCACTGGGCGAGTTCGTCTGAACATCCCGTGAAGAACTGTGGCACCGGCGTCGCCGAAACCAGATGCCGCCCATCCTTACGCTGCGTCCGCGCCTTCCTCCCCCAGATGTCGACCGTCTCAACGGCGTCGCCAAGATTGAACTGCAGGTCGGTTTTCTCCTCAGCCGTAAAGACGACCAGCGCTTCACCATCGCGAATGAAGATGTGATTCTCGACGCCCTCGACGGGCAGCTTGAATGAACCGAGGTACTCGGCACCGCGAAGCGTCAGAGCGGTCGTCCGCCACGGCAGAAACAGCGGGTCCGGTGCTCCGTCCGGCCGGATCAGTCCGCGCTGCGGATGAAAAACGTCGGCCAGGAAAATCCCATCAACTCCGGCCAGGCGGGCATCGAGCATCCGACGGACCAGGCTGACCGCACGGTCATTCAGCGACGCCTCGGGCGAGCCGGTGTCCAGTTGCAGCCAGTGCTGAGTTCGGTTCTGCTGCCCGCGCAGGCCTCCAGCAAAATCAAGCGGACTCGCATTCCGCTTCTTCAGCTTGTCCTCAGAACGACTGACCTCGGTCAAGCCCGGCAGCTCTTCGATCCCAGCGTCATCGACGTCGCCCGATTCCTCTTCAACGGCCTTGTCGTCCGGATCGACGGGGCTGATCGTCACGAACAGGTCCCGCACGTCCGTTGGTGGCAGATCGTCCGCCGGATAAGGCCACTGAATTCCAAGCTGCGAGTTGCGTCCGATCCGGTCGAACTGCTGCTTGATGATCGCGACCTTCTTGCCGATCGATTTGACGCCCATGAAGCTGAAATCGTTGTCGCCTCCCAGCTGCCAGCGGTCGACCGCCGAGCCGTATCGCGCGAGCACCGGTTCGACCGATGGCAGCCAGATCTCCGAAGGCAACACGAAAATCTCGCTGACCCCCGACCAGTTGCGGGCAAACTGAGCGCGCATACTGTCTGGCGGGTCGGCCAGCATCCCAACCACGGCGACTGACCGGTCCGAGAACTTCTCCAGCAGTTCGCTGGTTTCGGCAGGTGTGAGTTCTCCGCCGTCGTGCAACGATTTCCAGAGCGGCAGCTTGACCCAGTTGATGCCGGCCTCGCCCGCAACGAACGCCAGTTCGTCCGTGGTCAGGTGGCCGATTCCTTCGGGAACCGACCAGCCGAACTCACCACTGGCCTGCGGCTTGGCCGGATCGAGCACGGCGATGGCGGTTTCAGTCAGCAGCATCAATCGCCCCTCGCGCTCCAGGTGAGTGCGCAGCAGATAGCACCCACGTTCCTGCGGCGGCAGTTTCCACTGCTTGTTCTTCACCCGGTCTGACGACTTGATCTCGTCGGACTGTTTCAGCTCCAGTCGCCAGTCCTTGCGCGCGATCTCGTTGCCGAAGACGTCGGAAATTGACTGTTTCAACGTGAAGATCGAGTCCTTTTCCAGCCCGGAAACCAGGGCGTCGATCTGCACCGGATCCTTCGGCGTCAGATAGCGGGTACGCACTGTGTTGAGCAGCTTCAGTCGCGGGAGCTTTCCAATCCAGAGATCGTCAAACCAGACGTGACCGGAAATGTCCTGTTGCTCGCCGTGAACGACGTGGCAGCCGATCACAACAAACATCGCCTCGGGATGAGGCTCGACCGGACCAATCTGCACGCGGACCCAGTCGCGGTGCGTGCCCGAGACCGGCTTCGTGACAAAGCACTGCAACCGCTGACGCCGCGCATTGAGAAACGAAATCGACAGCACAGCCGCGTCGTTGATCAACCGCTCGGTTCGAATAAAGCCGCTGAAGACGTAGTTGAACGCGGGGTCGATATGGCCTTCAGGGTTCTGGAATGGCGAGTAGATCGCAAACCGCCCACCGTTGACGTCGACGTGCAGGCTGTGATCGTCCGCGTCGTCGCCGGGATCCAGATGACCATGATCGGAAACAATTTCCGCATCGACGTAGAACGGGAATCCGGGTCCATGCCGCCGGGTCCAGTCGTCCGGCTGCAGGTCGTTCTCAAGATCCTCCGACTCGTCGAACGTGAACTTCAGGACGTCGGTCGCTGCCGCGAAGGGATCGATATCAAAGTGTGCGCGATTGTCGCTGCCGAGAACGGACAGCAGGACAACGAGCATACTGGTCGACAGGCCACCCATGAAATTCTTCGTCCCGGTGGAGTTCTCCGGCAGCAGGCGGACTGGCAGCGCACGGCCGGACGCGCGGCTTCGTACGAGGATTCGACGGGCTGCCAATCCGCGCTGGAGAATTGTTCGCCCGCCGGAACACCATGCGGCTCGGTGACTGGCTCGCGGTCAGCACACGACCGGCAATCGCTGCAACACCATCCGGCAACTCCCTCCCGGCAGGAGGGCATCTCCGTCACCAAACGCGAAGAATGCACCGAACTGAACACGGCGCCGACAGCCAGAATCGGGAAGTGGTTGTCGACGCGTTCCTCAGCGGAGCCGCGTCCCGATGACGTCGTCGGCTCGAAACGCGTGCCGCAACTGCACGTAGCGATTCGGATTGACCTTGAACTGGTTGCGCGACTCGGCGCTGACAAACAGGAACAGGTCACCGTTGAAGAAGGCGCCGAATTCGACACTGCCCTGCACCGCCCGTTCGGTCAGCCACAACTGCACGGGATCACAGCCCAGCATTCGCGGGGCGTATTTCTGCGGTGACGACTGAAAGGTTCGCAGATCAGATTCGGTGGGAAACTGATAAACGACGCCCTGCCAGGTCGTCGAAAACTCCGGACGTCCTTTGGCCCATTCCCGTTTCGTCTTGATGTGGATCGGGCAGTAACCGTCGAGGCCAACAAGCGGCGAGCTGTTCGTTGAAGGCGTCTGGATCGGCGTGCGTGCTTGCGACTGGGAATCGGTCGGCTGCCGTGACGGCTGAGCCGCTTGCTGTTCAGGAATTGAGGGCCGCGAGTTCCCGGCGAGGTTGCGGCTGTCGAGGCCAGGATTCGGTTGTTGCGGACGAGTGATCGGTGACTCTGGTTTCGTCTCGGGCAGCATCCGCTCAGGAGCCTGCAGCCGCGCAATCGCCTCGGCGCGTTCGTCACGAAACCGACCGCTCAGCCTGGACACCATCGCCAGGTATTCTGAACGAGACTGGTACCCGGAATCGCGCGCGACAATCAGACCATCCGGTGAAATGACGATGTCGCAGGGCAGCCCTTCGACTCGAAACGCCTCCACCAGGTCAGGATGCGCGTCGCTGTCGATCTTGACGCCGATGACCTGCCGGCCGAGTTGTGCCTGCAACGCTTCTGAAGACAGCGTCTCGCGGTCCATCTGCACGCAGGGACCGCACCACGAGGCGTGAAAATGCACGATCAGAGGCATCCCCAGATCGCGGGCCAGCTGCCGGCCCTGCCCGTAATTGTGCAGCCACCTTGCCGGACCATGAATGCCGGAGATCAGCGGGCTGGCCGCCGTCGCAGCCTCAGGTGCAAGACTCATCGCGCCGAGGATGAGTGCCATCGCAGCGGCTCTCGCACAGCGACGGAGTGATGCGCTTCGCGAGACGATACCGGCTTTACGGGACGGGGCTTGTCGAGTCATTTCCGACCTCACACACACTTGAAACTGGACGCTCAGAGATACTCCGTGGTCTGGGGTATCGACGCGAAATCTCCAGAAGCGTGTGCTCGATCAAACAGTCGACTCAGATTGCGTACTGTCGCACGGCGTGTGTCGGTCCGGAAAAGCTGGAAAGCGGGGATGGCTACGGAGGCTGTTTGCGTCTGGGAAATGGCCAGAGTTTCTCGGCTGAGAAACTCTGACGACTGCGCAAAGAAAAACGGGCGAGCTTCCCGCAGGAGGCTCGCCCGACTGGACGTCTCAGGTTTCGGACCGCTGAAGCCTATTCCGCGTCCCACCACCAGCGGCGATCGCTGACCTTCTCGTCGCTGCGCGCCTTCTCGGCACTGGCGACGATGCGAACGCCTTGTCGCGTGACGGCCTCATTATCGAGGACCGCTGCCAGGTCAGCTCGAACACCGCCTGCGACCTGAACGACGATGTCTCGCCCGCGAAACACGCGGTGATTGACAACCGACTCGACTTCAGTCGGAGCATTGAACCGGGTGATGGCATAAGCGCCGTCGTTGCTGAAGGCTCCGAAGTCCCAACCTGCCCGGTCGGCGGCACCTTCGTTCCGCAGAATGGCAGCAACCAGAGCGAGGTCAAAGACGTTCTGCAGGTCGGCGAAGACGATGTCCTGCTTTGCCAGCTCGGCGTACTGCTGCGTGAACTTCTGGGCGAACGTGAGATTCGAGCCTTCCGACTTGCCAGTCTGAACCTGCTGGCCAAGTTCGTTCAGAAACTGGTTCTCCGACTGGCAGAGAACTGACGAACCCACGAACTCAAAACCGTTCTCATCTGCCGTGTGCAGGACGGCGTCGTACTTCATGGTCAGCCACCACCGGAGAGCGTCAAGTTTAGAGGCACGCTGCTCCTGAGCAGTCATCAGATCGAAGATGCTCGGGATCCCGACGCCCTTGGCAAAGTCGTACTTGCCAATGCCGATCAGCTTCATGCGGTAATCGGCTTCGATGATGACGCGAGCGACACGTGATTCCGGATCGATGCCCGAGTAGACGATGTCCTGCATGCCGAGCTTCTGCTGCAGGTTGTTCGTCCAGCCTCGCACGCGACCGGGGCTCAACGGACGATTGCTCGTCGCGGCAACGTAATCCTTGAGCTGCTTCAGCCCTTCCTGTCGCGGATTGATCGAGCAGGAGAAGAACTCCTGTCGGCTTGCCGAAAACGAACGCAGGATCGTGACAAAGTCATCAAGCTGCAGGGCCGGGCGACCGCTGACCTCGCCGACGGCGACGCCATTCGCGTTGTACTTCCAGGGCTCAGCGGGACCAGCGAGGACGATCTCGCCGTCTTCCGGATACACAAACACGTTTTCAATCTTTGTCAATCCGCCCAGCAGACGCATCGAAACGGTCGGGCCGCGACCTTCGCTCAGACGTTTGGCGACAGCCTGTTCCAGACGCGTCAGCGACACGACCCGCATGTCAGCAACGGTGGCGATGTCCCCGTTGAGCAGTGCCTCGCGAGC
>Ga0070727_10000515_pt1 | contig 46772 bp, 41 predicted proteins | sample tdAd472_FD_66722 | JGI IMG/M metagenome (GOLD analysis project Ga0070727, IMG submission 66722) | Marine sediment microbial communities from the Atlantic coast under amendment with organic carbon and nitrate - tdAd47.2 | ecosystem: Environmental > Aquatic > Marine > Coastal > Sediment | place... | reverse complement strand
GGGATTGCGGCTTTTCTGGAGAAAAGAAAGCCCGTCTGGCCAGATTGAAATTGGAATTATTGAGGGTTATCAGAGTCCGTACCGTCTGAAGAGTGCTTTTCGCAGCGCAAGGTGACTCGATTACTCGGGTAACATAGACCGCCTGTAGTTCTTATCCCGGTTGGGTATTCGTTGGTATAACGCGTAACCCGGCGCCAAGATTGATTTTTGCAGAGGTAGTAATGTCGGTTGATCAGGTAACACCCTTTAAGAAAATTCTGGTGGCTAATCGTGGCGAGATCGCCATTCGGGTATTTCGCGCCTGTACTGAGCTGGGAATTTCTACGGTGGCGATCTATTCCCACGAAGATCGTTTACATCTGCATCGCTATAAAGCTGACGAGGCTTACCTGGTGGGCCGCGGTAAATCCCCGCTGGCGGCCTATCTAGAGTACGACGAAATAATTGAACTGGCGCTGGCAAAAGAGGTAGATGCAATTCACCCCGGCTATGGCTTTCTATCTGAAAACAGTGATTTTGCTCGGGCTTGCGAGGCGGCGGGAATTGTCTTTATAGGTCCCTCGGCTGAGGTGCTGGATGCGCTAGGCGACAAGGTAAAGGCCCGTCAGGCAGCGGAGCAGGCGGGGTTGCCAACCATTCCCGGCACCCCGGATGCGGTTGCCAGCGATGACTCTGCGCTCGAGTTCGCCAGCCAGGCAGGCTATCCGTTGATGGTCAAAGCCGCCATGGGCGGCGGCGGCCGAGGAATGGCGGTGGTTAACGATGATCAGGAACTGGTCGATGCCATGGCTAAATGTCGGTCTGAAGCCGAATCAGCTTTCGGCGACGCTACGATATTCCTGGAACGGTATTTACTGCAGCCGCGTCACATTGAGGTACAGGTACTGGGAGACAGGCATGGCAACCTGGTACACCTGTTTGAGCGTGACTGTTCGGTGCAGCGTCGCCATCAGAAAGTGGTGGAAATAGCACCAGCACTGAATCTGACCGACAAACAGCGGCAGGCGATCTATCGGGATGCGCTGGCGATTTGCCGGCAGGTTAACTACAGCAATGCCGGCACGGTGGAGTTTCTGTTTGATGGCGAGGGTCGCCACTACTTCATCGAGGTCAACCCCCGCATTCAGGTTGAGCATACGATCACCGAGGTGATTACCGGCCGTGATCTGGTGCAGGCGCAAATTCGGGTTGCCGAGGGTTATCCGCTGCACGATGACACCATTCGCATTGCTGATCAGGCGGCGATCAAGAAAAGCGGTTATTGCCTGCAGCAGCGATTGACCACGGAAGATGCGGCCAATGGCTTTGCACCCGATTCGGGTCAGATTACTGCGTTTCGGGCCGCAGAAGGATTTGGTATTCGCCTGGATGTCGGCGCTGGCTTTGATGGGTCGGTGATTTCCCCTTATTACGATTCGTTGTTAATCAAGGTGTGTTCGTGGGCGCTCGATTACGATCAGGCGTTGGCAAAGGGACTACGAGCGATCCGTGAGTTCAGGATTCGTGGCGTAAAAACCAACATACCGTTTCTGGAAAACCTGCTTGAACACCCGGTGTTCCAGGCTGGCAAGTGCGATACCACTTTTATTGATAACCACCCGGAACTGCTGGAGTTCAAACCCCGCCAGGATCGAGCCAACAAACTGCTTGGTTATTTTTCGGAGCTGGCGTTAAACGGTTTTCCCGGTATTGATGAGACAGCGATACCGGCCAAAATGCGACAGCCGGTTGAGCCTCCGGCCACACCGGTGGCAAAGCCCTCGGCTGCGTTTGAAGTGCTCCAGGCCGACGGCGCGGCAGGCGTGAGTCGGTGGTTACTGGAACAGGACCAGTTGCTGGTTACCGATACCACTTTTCGGGATGCTCATCAGTCGCTGCTGGCCACCCGTGTGCGCAGCCAGGATATTTTAAAAATTGCCCCGGCCAGCGCCAGCGCTGGCCAGCAGCTGTTTTCGTTTGAAATGTGGGGTGGTGCAACCTTTGATGTCGCCTACCGATTTTTACACGAAGATCCCTGGCAGCGGTTAACCCGACTGCGAGAGTTAATGCCCGGCACCCTGTTACAGATGTTGCTGCGCTCTGGCAACGCGGTGGGTTACACCAATTATCCAGACAATGTCGTTAACCGATTTATCGACGAGGCCGCCGCTGCAGGCATCGACGTTTTCAGAATCTTTGATTGTTTGAACTGGGTAGAGGGTCTACGACCCTGCATTGATCGGGTAGCGGAGACCGGCAAAATTGCCGAAGCAGCCATTTGTTACAGCGGCGATATTACCGACGGTAAACGGGTTAAATTCACCCTGGAATATTACCTGTCTCGGGCAAAACAGGTTGAGCAGGCCGGTGCCCACATACTGGCGATCAAGGATATGGCGGGGCTACTCAAACCCGACGCCGCGCGAATACTGGTTTCTGAATTAAAACAGTCGTTAACCATTCCAGTCCACCTGCATACTCACGACACCAGCGGCAACGGAGTAGCCACGTTACTGGCGGCGTCGGCGGCGGGTGTTGATGTAGTTGATGCGGCGCTCAGCGCAATGTCCGGCGTGACTTCGCAACCGTCCCTGAATGCGCTGATCGCTGCGCTTCAGGGCACCGCCCGAGATCCCGGTATAGATGGTCGTGGCTTACAACAGCTGGCCGATTACTGGGAGGCGGCCAGAGAACCCTACACGCCGTTCGAATGTGGTCTAAAAGCTGGAACCGCAGATGTTTATGACCATGAAATTCCCGGTGGTCAGTACTCCAATTTCCGTCCCCAGGCTATTTCCATGGGGCTGGGAGAGCGTTGGGGCGAAGTGCGGAAAATGTACCGCACCGTTAACGACATGCTCGGGGACATTATTAAGGTTACCCCTTCGTCGAAAGCGGTCGGCGATATGGCGCTGTTCATGGTGCAGAATGACCTGACCCCGGCGGACGTGATTGAGCAAGGTCATGACCTGGCTTTTCCGGATTCGATTGTCAGTCTGCTCAGCGGCATGATGGGACAGCCGGATGGTGGGTTTCCCGAAGAGTTGCAGCGGGCCGTGTGCGGTGATGGTGAAATTATTACGGTGCGGCCAGGTGACCTGCTCGATCCCTGGGACTTTGCCGCTGACGCGGTGGATCTGAGCGAGACGCTCGGGCGTGAACCGACCGCTCAGGAGCAGGTATCAGCGGCCCTGTATCCAAAAATATTCCGGGAATACAGCCTGTTTCAACAGCGATTTGGTGATGTTTCGGTCCTTGACACTACCGATTTTTTCTACGGTTTGAAAATTGGTGAAGAGAAGGCGATTGAGATAGAACCCGGAAAAACCCTGATGGTTAAATTGCTAGCGATTGGACAGCTTGAAGCCGATGGCCAGCGTGAGGTGTTTTTCGAGCTTAACGGTCGTCGCCGTAACCTGCGAATGGCTGATCGCAATGCGGCCAGTGAGATAGAGTCTCACGAGAGTGCGGACCCTGCTAATGCTCAGCAGATAGGGGCTCCAATGCCGGGACTGATCGTTGAACTGCACGTTGCCGAAGGCGACCGGGTGCGCGAGGGCGAAAAACTGTTGACCACCGAGGCAATGAAAATGCTTAACGTCGTGGTTGCCCCCAGCGACGGAGTAGTTAAACGATTACCTTTGACGGCGGGAGTCGAGGTTGCAGCCGGGGATCTGGTCTGCGAGCTTGAGTAACCTGAGATGGAGCGCTAGCCACAGCCGGTGAAACGGTCAGCTCTTTCGGGCCGTTTAGATTAGTTGGTGTGCCCCATGGGTTTGCGCAACGCCTTGGCGACGAGCTGGTTAAGCAGGTCGATGTCAGTCACCGGTTTTTGCAGGTAATACTCGAACGCCTGGCGGCGAGGGTCCGTGGTTTCCAGTGCCCAGCCAGTCATTAAAATACGGCTAATATGCGGGTCGTGTTCGCGCATCCGCCGAGCAAGTTGATCACCGGAAATTCCCGGTAGATCAAGGTCGATGATGGCCACATCCCATCGACCCGGCTGAAAGGCGCGCATGGCGGATTCGGCGTCTTCGAATATGGTTACCTCGTAATTATCATCCAGAGACTGGCTGATCACCTGGCCAATGGCCCGCTGGTCATCGACCACCAGCACCTGCGCGTGGAGGGCGGTGCGGTCTTCCCGGTTTTCGGTAATGTCTGCGGGGTCTACCGCCGGGAAAGTGACAACGAAAGAGGTCCCCTTCCCCGGTTCACTGGTGACGGCGACCATGCCGTCCCATTGCAGCACCGTGGTCATTACTTTTGAAAGTCCGAGGCCGGTACCAAGGGTTTTTTTAGTGGTGAAGAAGGGATCAAAAATGCGCCGTCGGGTATTACCATTCATGCCGATGCCATCGTCAGTGACTTCAATTGAAACTTCCAGCGGGTTAGGCTGAAAAGTTCTGATCGTGACTGTTCCGCCATTGGTAAGCGCGTCCACCGAGTTCTTTATCAGCTGTTCAAGCATGCTGGTTATGCCGCCGGGGTTTGCGCGGATAGCCCTGCATGGCTCCGCCAGTTCAACCTGAAAATCAATGCGCTGACCCGCCGTTATGGCCTGCTCAAGCCAGCGCGGCTGCTGCTGATTAAGCAGGTTGCTGATAATGGAACTCAGCTTCAGATTGTCCGGAGTCTGGTCAACATGCTCGGTAACCGCTTCGGTGAGCTGTTTTACCAGGTTGGTCAATTTTTGACCGTCCGAGTGGGCGACCTTGGCCCAGCTCCTGACTTCATCGTCGTCAGAATGGCGTTCGATCAGCTGGGTGGCGCCTAATATGCCAAACAGCAGATTGTTCATATTGTGGTTGAGGCCGTGGGCCAGTTCCTTTAATAACTGGTAACGGTTCTGGTTCTGGTCGTCTCGCAGGGCCAGAAGCTGACTGATCGATGGAATTAATGCGGCCAGCTCCTCATCCAGTTCCGGCATCTCCACGGGTAGTGGTGGATTAGGTGGCAAAGATTGTTCGAGCATTCGGACCAGCCTGGCTAACTGAGTGCGGTGTCGGCGAGCCTGGCGCTGCATCTGGGCCACCAGAATAATGGCGACAACTGCCAGTAGCCCAAGGGCGGCTGTGCCCATGACCAATAGAGAAGGATCAGCAGTCATTTACCAACGACTCGAAGCGGGCAGACGACCCATCGGGTCTGTCGATCAGTGTGGATCGCGGGTTGGCGATACATGGTTTAAGGGGTCATCGAAGAGACTTTTTTCCAACTAGGTCGGCTTTGTAGCCGTTCTAAATATGCCTGCATGTTCGCAGACAACTCGACTTTTCGTTCAACCGCCGCATTCAGGTGAGGCAACATGACAATGTCGGCCAGTGAGAAATCACCGAGCAAAAATGATCCTTCGCCCAGTTGGGTTTCGATTATCTCGCTGTTTTTTCTTATCGTTTCGTGGAGTTGTTTAATCAGGTTCGGATTCTGCTGCTCATTCGGGGTGAGCAGTAGTTGACCCAGAGCACTGATAGGGGGGTTGTAGGTGCCTGGTTGCCAGATCAGCCACTGGTAGAGTTTGCTACGCCATACTGGATCGGTTGGGATCAGCCCGGCGGTCGGAAATTTTTCTGCCAGGTAGAGCATGATGGCCGATGATTCCCACAGCAGGTGATCGCCGTCGCGCAGGGTGGGGACTTTGCCGTTGGGATTGATGGCCAGGTAATCAGGCTGTTTCTGTCCGCCCTGCATCAGATCGATCGAGTGGTATTCATACTCGGCACCGACTTCTTCGAGAGTCAGTGCGGCTTTGCGACTATTGCCGGACAATGGAAAGGCATAGAGCTCAAGCATTGGCGTTCTCCGAGTAAATATTTTTTTTAATCAGACCGCCCGACCCGGCAATGCGTCGGTCATGTTGCCATCGATCATAATCGCCGTGCCATTGACGATGACCTGTTCGATTCCTCTGGCCTCAGCGACCATGCGCACTCCCTGTTCGGGCAGGTCATTGATCAGATGTGGGCGTTTATCAGAACCTACGGTTTGTGGATCAAACACCACCACATCGGCATTTAATCCCTGTTCGAGGCGCCCCCGGTCGGAGATGCCAAATAGTTCGGCCGGTTCGGTGGTGAGCCGCTGAATTGCGCGCTCCATGCTCATTACCTGACGTTCGCGTACCCAGTAGCCGAGCAGGTAGGTGGGGTAGCCTGCTTCACCCAGCATATCGACGTGGGCACCCCCATCAGCCAGTCCGATACGCACACGCTCGTCACAGATAATTTGTTGCAGGCGAGCATCGTCCGAGTTAGCCACGGCGACCGTAAAGCGGGTTTTAACCTGATCTTTGATGGCAATATCAAGCAGCGTGTCACAGCCATCGCTACCCCAGAGCTCCCCAATCTCTGCGATGGTTTTGCCGATCAGTGGTTTTAGCTCAGGGTGGTCAGAGTTTTGAATTTCATAGAGATTCCAGTCTCCTACCATCGCCCCGGGGCCAGCCATGTCTTCTTTGAACTGCTTTCTGAACGCCGAGTCGGCAAAAATCTGGGCCTGTTTTTCTGCGGTTTGATTAAACACCGGTGCCCATCCGGGCAGAGTGGCAAACAGGAAAGGGTTGTGGAGATCCGCGTCAGCCAGGAACGGGCGGATGACGGTTTGAGCGTAACAGCCTTTTTCGACCAGTGGCGCCGATTTATCCAGCGACGCAAAAGCTGCACCGGGTGCTCCATTCAAATCGAGCAGGGTCAGCCAGGAGACTGGCCGACCACTGCGGTCAAGCAGCATCTCCAGCAGGTCGAACTCATTGTCCGCCAGGTGGGCGAGTTTCTGGGTGACGGCAATCTCAATCGCCCCGCGGCTGGCGTTTTTAAGTACGTCAGCATAGCGCGCAAACTCCTCCAGGCTGGTTAGGCGACTGGCCAGCGGTTTGCCGTGATGACCAATGTGGTTGGGTTGTTGAGAGCTACTAAACCCGATTGCCCCCGCTTTCATGGCATCGTCGAGCAGGCCGGCAATGGTGTCGATTTCGGCACCGTTGGCGGCGCGGTCGCTGGCCGCTTCGCCCATGACGAAGGTCCTTAATGGCGATAAGGGAACCAAAAATCCGATATTAATCGCGGTGCCAGCAGATGTGGTGGCGGCCATAAACTCTGGAAAGGTCTCCCAGCGCCAGTCAATACCCGCGTTGAGCACGTTTTCCGGAATTGCCTCCACATTGACCAGGTCGGTAACTGCCAGTGGGCGGTCCTGTTGGCGACACGGAGCGATACCGACGCCGCAATTACCAATAACCGTCGTGGTAACCCCGTGCCAGCAGGAGGGAGTGACCTGTTGATCCCAGCTAAGTTGAGCATCGTAGTGGGTGTGTGGGTCGACAAAACCCGGGGCGACGATCTTGCCGGTGGCGTCGATTTCACGGTCCGCCTGTTCAGTAACGGAGCCAATCGACACTATTTTGTCGGCCTTGATGCCCAGGTCCGCGATGTAGCCGGGTTTTCCTGTGCCATCGATGATGGTGCCGCCACGAATAACAATATCTAATGACATGATCTGCTCCTCTCCGGTTGCTGAGACAACTCTACGGGATTTAACTTCTGATGAGCGTGCCCGCGATGCGTCGCCGTTTTTGATCCTATTGAACCAGTCTCCGCCCTGTTTGGGAACCTGAGAATACAGTTCCGGCCAGGAACCTAGCGGTTTCTCCCCTCAGGATAGGGGTGCCATAGCTCCCTAACGAGATGGGAGAGTCGTTTTAGGTCGGCGGGTTCGGACAGGCGATGATCGCCCTGTTTGACGTAATGTAAGGTCACGTCATCGCTTTGTAGCTGCTCGATCAGGGTTAGGGAGCGTTGCCAGGCCACGTCGCTATCATTCATGCCGTGGACGATATGGACTGGGCAGTGAACCGGGATCGCCCGATTCAATAACAGGTGATTGCTCCCTTCATCAATTAACTGCTGGGTGATGACGTAAGGTTCGTCACCGTATTCCGTGGGACGTAGCAGCCGGCCATTGGCCAGTAATTCGGCGCGCTCCTGGTCGTTAAATTCGTGACGGATCATCTCCTCGGTGAAATCGGGCGCCGGAGCCAGCAGTAGCAATCCCTGTACTTTTTCAGGCCGCTTAAGGGCAAGTAACAAGCTAATCCAGCCGCCCATGCTGGAGCCAACCACCACCTGGGGCCCCTGTGTGAGGGTATCGAGTACGGTCAGTGCATCGTCACACCAGCCGCCAATCGTGCCATCGGCAAACTCGCCATCGGACTCGCCGTGGCCCAGATAATCAAACCGGACAAAAGCGCGGCCGTGGTCTCGGCAGTGGGCTTCGAGAGCCACTGCCTTGGTGCCGTTCATGTCTGACATGAAGCCGCCGCAAAAAATAACGCCTGGTGATTCTCCCGGTAGCTGGTGGTAGGCGATGCGATGACCCGCTGGGTGAGGCAGGTACTGGGTTGTAGATTCGATCATTGGTGGCTCATTTATCTCGATGGTGGATTAGAAACGGGGTCCGGTGGAGGGCTGATAGTACTTCAGCCCGGATGGTGCAATCTTGTCATACCGGCTCAGGGCTTGCAGAAACGGAAATGGCGGATTGAAATCTAAAGCTCAAAAATAAACCATAGGGGATCAACAGCCCGTTCGTCCTGAGCTTGTCGAAGGACGTCCTTCGACAAGCTCAGGACGAACGGAATCTTATTGCGCTTAGGTTGGGGGGCCAGTCCTTCGATCTAGCTCAGGAGAACCCCGTCGAACCGCTTAACAGTGGGTGAAGTAACTTTATGTTTAGCTCCGCTGAAGAATTTGAACAGATATTATTGGCGGGTCCCGTCGATGCTTGAAACAATCAACCTCAGCGTCCATATACTCTTCATGGAATGTGCAACTAATTTTAAGTATTGGGACCGGGTGAAATGCAACGAATTTTTCTGTTCGCGATAACCAATATCGCCGTACTGGTAGTGATCAGTCTGACATTCAGTCTGTTAGGGCTGGACCAGTATCTGGCTCAGCAGGGGATGAATATGCCCTTCCTACTGCTGTTTGCGGCCCTGTTCGGCATGGGTGGATCGGTTATCTCCCTGCTGCTGTCAAAAACCATGGCCAAACGAATGACCCGTGCCCGGGTCATTGACCAGCCGGCCACTGCTGATGAGCGCTGGCTGGTGGAGACGGTGAGGCGTCAGGCAATGCTGGCGGGCATCGAAATGCCGGAAGTGGCGATTTATCCCGCTCCGGAAATGAATGCGTTTGCCACCGGCGCCAATCGCAATGCAGCGCTGGTCGCGGTGAGTGACGGTATTTTCCGGAAAATGAGTCGGGATGAACTCGAAGCTGTGCTTGGCCACGAAATTAGCCACGTTGCCAATGGCGATATGGTGACCATGGCCCTGCTGCAGGGGGTGCTGAATACCTTCGTGATCTTTTTTGCGCGGATCGTGGCTCAGGTGGTCAGTTCTGCTGGTTCTCGTGATGGCCAGCGGGGCGGTAACTTTATGATTTATTTTGCGGTGAACATGATCGCCCAGGTGGTGTTTGGCATATTAGCGTCGGTGGTCTCCTCCTGGTTTAGTCGTAAACGGGAGTTTCGCGCCGATATTGGTGGGGCTAACCTCGCCGGACGTGACAAAATGGTCGCCGCACTGCGACGGCTGCAGTCGGGTGAGCCGGCACAGTTGCCCGAGCAGCTTGATGCGATGGGGATATCAGCCAGTGTGACATCCGGGCTGGCTAGTTTGCTGCACAGTCATCCGCCGTTAGAAAGGCGCATTGAAGCGTTGCTTGAAACGTCTTGAGCGACACTTATTAGTATTGTTTTTGTCGGGGATAAGCAATGTCTTTGATTAGACCTTTCACAGGCTTGAGACCAGTGCCCAGCTGTGCCGAGGATCTGCTAGCACCGCCCTATGACGTGCTTAATACGGCGGAGGCAAAAATTCAGGCCGCTAATCGACCCAGCTCGTTTCTACACGTATCCAAGCCAGAAATAGATCTTGAAGATAACACCGACCCTTATAGTGACGCGGTTTACACCAAAGGGGCGGAAAATCTCCAACGCCTGATTAACCAGGGTTTGCTGCAGCGTGATCCACTGGATCACTATTACGTCTACCGATTAACCATGGGCGATCACAGCCAGACCGGTCTGGTGGCGGTGGCATCGGTTGAGGCTTATAACCAGAATCGTATTCGCAAGCATGAATTTACCCGGCCGCAGAAAGAACAGGATCGGGTGAATCATGTTGATGCGCTCAACGCCCAGACCGGGCCGGTGTTTCTGGTTTATCGGGCGCAGCAGCGACTCGACGAAATTTTGCAACAGGTTGCCAATGAGGCTGCTGAGGTTGACGTGACCCTTGATGATGGGGTGCGTCACCAATTCTGGGTGGTGCGCGGCGAGTCGCAGCTGGATGAAATTACCCGCCTGGTCGAGGCTATGCCGTCCCTCTACATCGCCGATGGTCATCACCGCTCAGCGGCGGCGGCACGGGTAGCAGAGCGTCGAGGGGGTGGCGGTGATGCGCCGTCCGATTATTTCCTGGCGGTGCTGTTTTCTGATCAGGTGGTGCAGATATTTGACTACAACCGGGTGGTCACGGATTTGCATGGATTGACTGCGGAGCAGTTGCTGGCGGCGGTATCGGAAAGGTTTGCAGTCAATGCCGAAAGTCAGCCAGTGAGGCCGACGGGCTCGGGGGAATTTGGGATGTATCTGGCCGGGCAGTGGTATCGACTGAAGGTGCCCGCCGAACAGATCCCGGCGGATCCGGTCGGCAGCCTGGACGTATCCCTGTTACACGGGCTGTTGATTGAGCCGTTGCTGGGTGTTGCCGACCCCAGGCGTGATCAACGAATTGATTTTGTTGGCGGCATTCGGGGCTTGAGTGAGCTGGAGCGGCGTGTGGATGGCGGTGAAATGGCCGTGGCTTTTTCGCTCTATCCCACTTCGTCGGGGGCGCTGATGGCAGTCGCCGACGCTGACGAGGTGATGCCGCCCAAATCCACCTGGTTTGAACCCAAGCTGGCGGATGGCATGGTTAGCCATGTGCTGGAGCCGACTGTTTAGTTTGGGTTAGTGGGTGCGTCAGTGGTGTAAAAAACCGTTCGCCCTGAGCTTGTCGAAGGGTTGGTTCGGCTAAAAAGTGGTTCGACAGGCTCACCACGAACGGAAAAGCGCAGGCTCACCACGAACGAGGATCAAACAACCGTTCGCCCTGAGCTTGTCGAAGGGTTAGTTCGGCTAAAACGGTGGTTCGACAGGCTCACCACGAACGGAAAAGCGCAGGCTCACCACGAACGGAAAAGCGCAGGCTCACCACGAACGGAGGAGGCGATGGTGTTTTGGGTTTACGTTCTTCGTTGTGCTGATGGAAGTTACTACACCGGCCACACCGACGACCTTGAAAAACGCATGGGTGAGCATGTTACTGGGGCGAATCCGGGCTGCTATACCTTTAAACGCCGACCGCTTGAAAACGTGTTTACCCAGTCGTTTTCCACTCGTGAAGAAGCCCTGAGTTCTGAACGGCAAATTAAAGGTTGGAGCAGGAAAAAGAAAGAAGCCATGATCTGTGGTGACTGGGATGAAGTTTCCAGACTGGCTAAATCCGGCGGAACTGCAAGAAAATCTTCTAGGAGAAAATAGAGCATCGTTACTCTGTCACCGGTTCTGCGTCCCTCCCAGGGGGAACTTGTCGGTGACGAAAACGTGATTCGACAGGCTCACCACGAACGGAAAAGCGCAGGCTCACCACGAACGGAAAAGCACCAGTTTTCCATGACCGGAGATTAAATTACCGTTCGCCCTGAGCTTGTCGAAGGGTTGGTTCGGCTAAAAAGTGGTTCGACAGGCTCACCACGAACGGATAAGCGCAGGCTCACCACGAACAGAAAAGCACCAGCTTTCCATGACCGGAGATTAAATTACCGTTCGCCCTGAGCTTGTCGAAGGGCCTTCCAACGGAACGTTAACCGGGGCCAACATAACGGATTTCTCCATTTTTAGATGACAGAATTAACCGTTCGCCCTGACTGTGTCGAAGGGCGGCCCCAGCGAACTAATCTTTCTGGTAGATAATGTCCCAAACACCGTGGCCAAGGCGCTGGCCGCGGGCTTCGTATTTGGTGAGTGAGCGGTAGTCGGGTCGGGGGCTGTAACCACCTGATGGCGCGCAGTTAGTCAGCGTGGGCGAGGCCTGCAGGGTTTTGCTGATATGTTCGGCGTAATCTTGCCAGTCGGTGGCCACGTGTAGGTGTCCACCGGGTTTTAGCCGCGAGCTGATCATTTCAACAAATTCGGGCTGGATTAGTCGGCGTTTATGGTGGCGGCGTTTTGGCCAGGGATCGGGGAAAAACAGGTAAACCCCGCTCAGGGATTCGACCGGGATACGATGGCGCATCAACTCCACCGCATCGCCCTGATAAATGCGCAGGTTTTGCAGCCCGATGCGCTCGGCGCCGCCAATCACTGCGCCAATACCTGGTTCACAAACATCGGCGCCAATAAAATTATCGGCGTCGCGCGTACGGGCCATTTCTACCAGTGACTGACCCATCCCGAAACCGATCTCCAGGTAGGTGTCGGCTGAGCGGCCAAACAGCTGTTCATAGTTGAGCAGGGAATTGTCGACCTCTATGCCGTAGGCCGACCAGTGCAGGTCCAGGGCTTTTTGCTGGGCAGTGGTCATTCGCCCGGAGCGGATGACAAAGCTGCGGATTGGTCGGCGGGTGGCCGGGGCGGTAGCCGCCGTGGAGGCGTTGCTCTGTGTGGGTGCTGACTGCGTCATTTCGGCTGAGCTCAAGGTCAACTGATAATGCCATCAATCGGCGATGACGCGCTGGCGTAAAGTTTGCGAGGAATGCGGCCGGCCAGAAAAGCCTCACGTCCCGCTTCGACCGCTTTTTTCATCGCGCTTGCCATCAGAATCGGATCTTTGGCACCGGCGATGGCGGTGTTCATGAGTACGCCTGCACAGCCGAGTTCCATGGCCAGGCTGGCATCGCTGGCAGTGCCCACACCAGCGTCCACCAGGATGGGGACTTCGGCGTTTTCCAGAATCATGCGGATGTTGTAGGGATTGCATATTCCCAGTCCCGAGCCGATGGGTCCGGCCAGCGGCATGACCGCCACACAACCCATCTCTTCAAAGCGTTTGGCCAGTATGGGGTCGTCGGAGGTGTAGACCATCACGTCGAAATCGTCCGCAATCAGTGTCTCAGCGGCCTTCAGGGTTTCGACAATATTCGGAAACAGAGTTTTCTCATCGCCCAACACCTCAAGCTTGACCAGCTTGTGGCCGTCGAGCAGTTCGCGGGCCAGTTTAAGGGTGCGTACGGCTTCTTCTGCGGTGTAGCAAAAGGCAGTGTTGGGCAGAATGGTGAACTCTTCTGGCGGCACCACGTCGAGCAAACTGGGTTCGCCCGGGTTCTGTCCTATGTTCACCCGGCGGATGGCTACGGTGACAATTTCCGTGCCGCTGGTGACGATGGCCTCGCGGGTTTCGTTGAGGTCCTTATATTTGCCGGTGCCGACCAGCAGGCGTGAGTTGTAGGATTTGCCAGCAATTTCGAGTGGAGCGATAGGAGTCATGATTAGGGTCCGTGAACGGTAAAGACTAAAGGCAAAAATTGACTGGATGAATCAACAGGCTTCCCTTCTGCTCAGTCAAGCAGTTCGATCCCGATGAAAAAGCTGCCCGTTGATTCGTCCTGAACCGATTGATGGATGTTCCACCTGGGGGGTTACCCGCCGCCGATAGCGTGGATGATTTCCAGTCGATCACCCTCTGCGAGCATCTGTTTGGGGTGATCGCTACGCGGCACGATTTCCTGATTAAGTTCCACCGCCAGGCGTTTGCCGGCGATCCCTTTTTCTATCAGGTAGTCAGCGACGCTACAGGGTTCGGCGAGGCTGACGGACTCCTGATTAACGGTAACCGTAATCAATGGAGAAAACTCGGTGCGATAACGCTGAAATCGGGAATCAGGGCCGCAAATTCCTGGCCATCGTCAGTGACCATCTGATAGTTCCCCTGCAGCAGGCCGTAGGGGGTCTCCAGCACCGCGTGGCTGCGGTAGGTAAAACTCTTGCCGGCTTCTATACGCGGGGTTTTGCCGACCACGCCGATATCGTTGACTTCCCGAACTTCATCGTTGGCATCGGTGATCACCCAGTGCCGGGAAACCAGACGCGCCGGCGCGTCGCCATGGTTGGTGACGGTTACTGTATAGGCAAATACAAACCGCTCCAGCTCGGGCTCGGATTGCGTCTCGACATAGGTGGATTCAACATCAACGGATATGGAATTCTGGTTTGACATATTTATCTTGCGCTACGGGTGGGCCGATCGATGCGGCGGGCTAAAATGGTTCTTCAACGGATGATGATTCTACTTGATTTCTCTATATCATTAGTATGAATGACGCCAACGGAACGTCGGTTTCGTGTTCATGTTTTTTCAGGTGAGGAAATAATGCAGCAGTATCTAGATCTGATGCGGTACGTCAGAGATCACGGGGTGATCAAGCAGGACCGTACAGGGACCGGCACCCGGAGTGTTTTTGGCCACCAGATGCGGTTTAAGCTTGCCGATGGATTTCCTGTGGTGACGACTAAAAAGGTGCATTTGCGGTCGATCATTTATGAGTTGCTCTGGTTTTTACGCGGCGATTCGAATATTGCCTGGCTGCACGAAAATAAGGTGTCAATCTGGGATGAATGGGCTGATGACGATGGCGAGCTAGGACCGGTTTATGGCGTTCAATGGCGTAGCTGGCCGGATTATTCGGGTGGTCAGATTGACCAGATTAGTAACCTGATCGAACAGATCAAAACCAACCCGGACTCGCGTCGCCTGCTGGTGTCTGCCTGGAACGTGGCGCTGGTGGGGCAGATGGCGTTACCGCCCTGTCATACGATGTTCCAGTTCTACGTGGCCGAGGGTCGCCTGTCCTGCCAACTCTATCAACGCAGCGCCGATATTTTCCTGGGGCTCCCCTTTAATATCGCTTCATATGCGCTGCTGACGAGCATGGTTGCCCAGGCTTGCGGCCTGGAACCGGGGGATTTTGTGCACACCCTGGGGGATGCCCATCTCTATGAAAATCATCTCGAACAAACCGATAAACAACTCGCTCGCGAACCGGGAGAGTTACCACAGTTACGGCTGAACCCGGCCGTAACGAATCTGTTTGATTTCGCCTATGAAGATATCGAAATCGTCAATTATGAGCCGGCTCCCCATATTGCAGCACCGGTGGCTGTATGAGTGTCGCTCTGGTCGCGGCGATGGACCGTAACCGATTGATTGGCAATGATAATCGTCTTCCCTGGCGGTTGCCCGCCGATATGCGCCATTTTCGTGAGGTGACCCTTGGTCATACGGTGTTGATGGGGCGGCGAACCTGGGAAAGTCTGGGTAAGGCGCTGCCTGACCGCCGCAATCTGGTGTTAAGTCGTGGTGAGCCAGAACTGGAAGGCGCTGAACAGGTGAGTAGCCTGGAGCAGGCCATCGAGCTGGATTCAGCAGGAGAGGGTGATTCAGAATTGATGGTGATTGGCGGCGCGCAGGTTTATCGTGCGGCGCTACCCGTCGCTCAACGGATGTATCTGACCTTTGTTGAAGGCGAGTTCAGTGGCGATACCTGGTTCCCGGAGTGGGACGCCAGTGAATGGGTAGCGGTGGATGAGGTGACTTGTTCGGCGGACGATAAAAATGCGTGGCCGATGCAATTTGTGACGCTGGACCGGGTGTAACTGCTGTGCCCCCCCCCGGTCGATATGCTTAATCAAACAGCATTTTTAAACCCATAAAAATCAGGAAGAGCGCGAAGATTTTTTTTAAGGTTGCGGTGGGTAGTGTGTGGGCCAGTTTCGCGCCAACCGGGGCGATTAACACGCCCGGTATAACCAGCCCCAAAAACGCCGGCAGGTAGACATACCCCAACGTATTAGCAGGCAGGCCGGGCAAACCCCAGCCGGTTGCGATAAAAGTCATTGCACCGCTCGCCGCCAGCACGAAACCGCAGGCCGATGAAGTGGCCACTGCATTACGCACGTTGATCCCAAAGAAAGTCAGGTAAGGCACGGTGGCACTGCCGCCGCCGATACCCAGCATGGCGGACAAGGCACCGATTAATCCCCCCGCCAGTGCGTTGCCGGCGTAAGCCGGTGGTGTTCGATCCGTCGGTTTGGTAGCGCTACTCATTAGCATCTGCGTTGACGCAAATAGGACGTAGATCGCAAAGGTGTACTGCAAAACGATACTGGGTAACAGGTGAGCTATCTGGCCGCCGGTAATGGCGCCGACGAGCATCCACGGAGCCAGCTGTCGAAATATGGGCCAGCTGACCGCATTGCGCAGGTAGTGAGCGTAAACAGAGGAGGCTGATGTGGGGACGATGGTTGCCAGCGAGGTGCCTACTACCATTTGCATTAATGACGCCTCGGGCATTCCCAGTAGTGGAAATACAATAACTAGCGCCGGTACCAGAACCACCCCACCCCCGAGTCCCAGTAAGCCAGCAATGAGCCCGGCGATCGCGCCGACAGGCAGGTAGTAAAGCAAAGTTTCCATTTAGGTGATGGCCATTTCAGAGAGGGGGGCTGGACAAACAAAAGCCCTTCAAATGAAGGGCTTTTGTTTGTCCGGCTGGAGCGACAGTTACAAAAATTAGTCTGGTTAATAACTGCCCGCGAAATTACTGTGCTACCGCATAGCGGGCCCGCATGACCTGGCCGTAGGGATCGCCAAGGTCAGCGGCCTTATGATAAAGCTTAATGGCTTCATCTCGGTTTTTTTCCACACCATCACCTTCCATGTACATATCGCCCAGTACCGCATGCGCTTCTACTTCATTGTGTTCAAGCGCTTTTCGAATCCAAACTAAAGCGGCTTTCACATCGCGCTCGACCCCGAGGCCGGCGTTATACATGCGGGAGACCTCAACCATGGCGCCGGCGTCACCATGTTCTGCGGCCGCCAACCAGGTTTTGTACGCTTTGGAAAACCATTTTTGGGCAATCGGCGTGCTGCGAGTAACACCACTGCCGTACCAGTAAAAAGTGCCCATAAAATACTGAGCTTCCGGGTCGCCTTGCTCTGCAAGCGGTTTGATTAATCCCATCGCCTTGTCGTATTCCTGCATCTCAAAGGCAGTGATGCCGTCATTGAGCTGATCGGCAGGTACAGGCGTTGCTGCGCTGGTATGGAGCATGGCACCGATAACCACGGCTGAAAGAAATGAACTCATGATGGGGTCCTCCCGGTGATGTAGGTCGCGTGATTCATTTTTACACACTATTGCCGCTGGCGAGTGGACATCTGCCAGTGGTACATTTGTCGCCGATTTGACGGGTGCCCGTTGCTGGAAGTTCATCAGGGACCCGCATGATGAATTTTGTTGGGGCGGCTCCGCCGCTCCATAACCGGTTTTTTGGGGCCGTAGCTCAGTTGGGAGAGCGTCGCGTTCGCAATGCGAAGGTCAGGAGTTCGATTCTCCTCGGCTCCACCAAATACTTCTATTCATTCCAGCGCCAAGCGTGCTTCTGGGTACGGCAAAACAAGTGACTCCAGTCAAAGTGGTCAGATGAGCGAGGTTACGGGCGCTGCTTTAAACCCCCGTCGTCGATGGCGGCTCGCCAGTTTGTGGCCGATGTTGTTCCTGTTCCTGGCTGCGCTCTATCTGGCACCCGATACAAGGAGCATGCGTAACACCTATTATCTGCTGGTGCTGCTGCCGGCCCTCGTATTGCTGCGGCGGGAGGATTTCCATCTTTTATGGAAAAACCCGGTATTAAGGGCGGCTTCACTCCTGCTGGGTTACCTGTGGCTATCCTGTTTATGGAGCGAAAACGACAACCTGGGTAAGGTGGCCAAGACGGGCGCTCAACTCGTTTATCTGCTTGTCTTTCTGCTAGTGGCTACCCGTTGCCTAAATAGTGATGTTCGGCGCCAGCAATTAATGGCCGTAGTCGTCGTATCGGCCGTTTTCGGTGCGCTCCTAAGCCTGTGGAATTTCTGGGAGCTCTCCCACGATAGAACAATTGAACAGTGGTTGTGGATCAAGCGGATGAGATTCTGGGGTAGTGCAGATCACCCAATAATAGGGGCAAGCCTATATGCAACTGCGGCTATCTGTGCCTATTGCGCAAGTAAACAAAGCCCGGAATGGAAGCGACACTTGTGGTTGTTAAGCTGTGCACTGTTAGCATTGCTGATTTTTCGCTCCTATAGCCGAGGTCCGCTAATAGCTTTTGTCGGGACTTTTATGATTGGCGTTATTCTTAGCGGTGATCGAAAAGCTAAGATTATCTTTGGCTTAGCAGCAATCTCCGGCCTGATCTGGCTAGGTAATCAAGATCCCGGAAGTATGTTAGCGCGAGGTTTGGGCTTCCGCCCCCAAATTTGGTTTACCGTTATGCAGGATGTATTACAGGCACCCTTGCTTGGTCATGGCTTGCTTAGCGATGAATCTCTAGAATTGGTGCGGAGTGGTCGGAAACTTCTTGTTATTAACCATCCCCATAGTATTTTCTTTGCAACTTTTTTCTATGGTGGCCTTGTAGGAGTAATGTTGCTGCTGGCGCTCCTCATCAGTTGTTTTAAAGTGGCCATCAGACTGGCCCGACAAGGGCGGTATGAGGTGTTCCTCCTTCTATTATTAGCCGTAGGTCTTGGCGTGACTGATAATAATAAACTTTTGACATCACCGAATCCGATCTGGCTATTTTATTGGTTGCCAATGGCCTTGGCCGCAGTTGAAGGGCTATTAGAACCAAAGTGCTAACAATTTTTAAATAACTATTTTATTAACGCATGAGTTATTTAACAAAAATATGAAATGGGGATTTTAGAAAATTGACCGAAATATTAAAAGGTTTTGAAGATAAACGAATTTTAATCACGGGTGTATGCGGAACAGTCGGTGCCGAGTTAATCCGTCAACTTTTATGTGGTGATCAGTATCAACCGCTAGAAGTTGTTGGCATTGATAATAATGAAAGTGAATTATTTTTTCTTGATCAACAATATCTAAATGATTCAAGAGCATGCTTTTATTTAGTTGATATTAGGGATCGCGACACCCTAAACAGGAGAATGAAAGGGATTGATATCGTTTTTCATGTCGCCGCACTTAAGCATGTTGTATTGTGTGAACGGTCCCCTTACGAAGCAGTACAGACGAACATATTGGGTGTCGAAAACGTTATTGAGGCTGCGCATATTAATGCAGTAGAGAAAGTCATTTTTACTAGTTCAGATAAAGCTGTGAACCCGACCAATGTAATGGGGACGAGTAAGCTGATGGGTGAACGGCTAATGACAGCAGCCAATAGTAATCAGCGTGCATCCAGAACAGTTTTTTCATCGACAAGATTTGGGAATGTTTTAGGTTCTAATGGTTCAGTTATTCCCATTTTCAAAAAACAGATTCAGCAAGGTGGGCCGGTCACATTAACAGACCGCGATATGACTAGATTTGTCATGACGATCGAGCAAGCTGCAAAGCTAGTTTTGCATTCTGCTGAAATATCGCAAGGAGGAGAAGTTTTCGTTACGAAAATGCCAGTAGTCCGAATCGAGGACCTTGCTAAGGTTATGATTACAGAGCTCGCGTTTTCCTATGGCCAAGACCCGGAAAATATAGAGGTTATAGTGTCGGGGACTAAACCCGGTGAAAAACTGTACGAAGAATTAATGAGTGACGAGGAAATTCGTAGAGCACTGGAATTAACTGATTATTTTGCTGTTTTGCCAGCTTTCAGAGGTTTTTACGAGTCGATATCTTACGACTATCCTGGCAGATCCGAGGGTGTTGTCGATAACCCTTATAATTCAAATATAGAGGTGGCCTTGAGTACTGATGAAGTCAAGGAATTTTTGACCAATCACAACCTTCTTTCTGACATCGGAAATGATTCAAACCAAACGTCAGTCCGCTATTGGCCAGGCGATAAAGAATCCCGATAAATAATTTTTACCCCAATTATTCCGAGCATTAAACCTTTTTAGGAATTTAAATATGGCGCATGTAGTAATTTTAGGTGGAGATGGGTATTTGGGTTGGCCAACGGCGATGCATTTTTCAAGTCGTGGTTATGACGTCACCGTTGTCGATAATTATATGAGGCGAAATGCGTGCGTTGAGATCGATGTTGGGATGCTGTATCCCATACCAACATTGGTAGAACGCTCAAAAATATGGCACGAAGCAACAGGTAAGGAAATTAAGGTTGTTATTGGTGACCTTCAAGAAGCAGAAATTATGCGCTCGCTTTTTAATGGCTCGATTAATTATGACTGGGCCGTGAATAATAAATTTTCTGGCATTCCAGATACTGTAATTCATTATGCAGAGCAACCTTCAGCCCCGTATTCTCTCATGGACTATAGGCGGGCCGACAAAACTCTAACAAATAATTTGCGCGTCACTAATAACCTAATGTTTGCCGTTCGGGACTATAGTCGTGATACCCATATTATAAAATTAGGGACAATGGGGGAGTATGGGACTCCTAACATTGATATTGAGGAGGGTTGGCTGGAAATAGAACATAACGGTCGGAAAGATAATTTTCTATTCCCTCGTCAAGCTGGTTCGATTTATCACACAACCAAGGTGATGGATACAGACCTCATGTGGTTTGGTGTTCGTATGTGGGATTTGAGAGTGACCGATCTCATGCAGGGGCCTGTATACGGAATAGAAACAGAGGAGATTAAAGTTGATCCGCGATTAAAAACCCTGTTTAACTATGATGAGGTGTTCGGCACAATAGTAAATCGATTTGTTGTTCAGGCAGTGTGCGGATATCCATTAACTGTCTATGGGAAGGGTGGGCAAACGCGTGGTTATCTCAATATTAAAGATACTCTCCAGTGTGTGTATAAATCACACGAATCTCCCGCACAGGTTGGTGAGCTTCGTATATTTAACCAGATAATGGAGACATTTAGTGCCAATGAATTGGCTGAAATAGTTCGTAAAGTCGGCTGTGATTTAGGGTACGAAGTGGGTATAAATAATATAGAAAATCCAAGAAAAGAGGCTGAAGAGCATTATTACAATCCGACATATCAAGGTTTATTGGAAATAGGAGTGGAGCCCAATTACCTCACGGATGAAGTGGTAGGGTCATTAATTAAACTTGTAGGAGAATACCGTCAGAATATAAGAAAAGATGTGATCTTTAATGGAATTAAGTGGTGAAGAACTGGCTAATAACCGGCGGCTGTGGATTTATTGGGTCGGCCTTGGTCGGAAAACTAGTTGAAATTGACCCTGCAGTTAACATAAGAATTCTGGACAACCTGGCAGTCGGGTCCCAAGAAGATTTGGGAGCTGTTTGTGGATTTAAGTTGGTCAATGTTGGAGGTATAGAGCGAGGGCCAGATGGAATTGAACTAGTAATTGGTGATATTAGAGATCAAAAAGCCGGTTTTATTGCAGCAACGGGGGTCGATGTCGTTGTTCATCTCGCTGCCAACACTGGTGTTGGGCCGTCTGTTGACGATCCACGAGCGGATTGCGAAATGAATGTAACCGGTACGTTAAATATGCTTGAGGCCGCTAGGCATCAAAAGGTAGTTAAGTTTGTGTTTGCATCGTCAGGTGCGCCCGTCGGGAACCTGGATAATCCACCTATTCATGAAGAGCTACCCGCGCACCCTGTGTCCCCGTACGGAGCAAGTAAGCTCGCCGGTGAGGGCTACTGCTCAGCTTATTATCAGACCTTTGGCATTGACACCGTTGCTTTGCGATTTGGCAATGTTTACGGACCGGGCAGTAAGCACAAAGGGAGCTTGGTCGCTAAGTTCATCAAAGAGGCTCTCAATGGTGATCGATGGGAAATTTATGGGGACGGCTCGCAGACCCGAGATTTCATTTTTATTGACGATATTGTCGATGCACTCGTGTTAGCTGGGGAAAAGCTTGGCGTTGGTGGTGAAATATTTCAAATAGCGACCAATAAAGAAACTACGGTAGGTGAAATTGCAGCGTCGCTTGCTGACGTGCTCTCGAAGAATGGTGTCAAGATTGGCCGTATAGTGAATGGTGCCCCAAGACTCGGCGATGTTAAGCGGAACTTTTCCGATACTACCAAAGCGCGGAAAAGGCTAGGTTGGGTCGCCGGTACTTCATTAACCACAGGGCTTGAAAAAACAGTACGTAGCTTTTTATGAGACGCTGAGCGGAAGCACGAAGGATTGATGACTAATATAGCCGATTACCGACCCGATATAGATGGTCTTCGGTCGCTTGCGGTAGCTAGTGTTCTCCTGTTCCATCTTGGATTACCAAATTTCGGCGGTGGTTTTGTCGGAGTTGATATCTTTTTCGTGATTAGCGGGTTTTTGATTACAGGGCTGATTAAGAGGGAGTACGAGCAGACAGGAGGATTTGATTTTCGGCGGTTTTACGTCCGCAGAGTCCGTAGAATTTTCCCTGCGCTGTTCATCACGATATTTTTAGCTACTCTTGTTTCAACGCTGCTGTTTTCGTCAGAACACCTTCAGAGGCTGGGTGGCTCGATCATCTCTGCTATGGCCTTTACCTCAAATCTTTATTTTTGGAGCGAAGCTGGTTATTTTGACGCGTCCGCCTTTGTAAAACCATTACTGCACACCTGGTCATTAAGTATAGAGGAACAATTCTATTTAGTGTGGCCAATATTGTTGATCGTCTTGCTCCGGGTGAAGAAAAGTATTCAGCCGGTGGTGTCAATAATACTGCTAGCAGCAGCAAGTTTACTCGTTAACGAGGTATTCGCAGATGGTGAGGTAGACTTGGTAAATGTTTTGCACCCTGGTTTGGCTAGGCTTATCGCCGATGGTAAGTCAACGATTTTTTACCTATTGCCGTTCAGGATTTATGAATTTGTTGCGGGTGGTGTTTTAGTTTTTATTTCAGCAGAGTTTTTAAAGAACCGGCTGTTGAATGAATTAATAATGTTTGCTGGCCTAATTATCATCGTGCATTCAGTTGTGACATTTACCGAAAGTCTAGTTTATCCAAATTATTACGCTCTTTGGCCTTGTGCAGGCGCTGCAGCTGTAATATTTGGTGGTAGACAATCTTTGTGGATCAAAAAAATTTTGGCAAACAAAATCGCTATCACGTTTGGATTGATAAGTTATTCATTATATTTGGTTCACTGGCCAGTTATTGTTTTTTGGAAATACTATAAGTTCGATGATTTAACAGGTAGTGAGTCATTTATTGTAGTGATTGTATCAATTGCGCTTGCGTTCATAATGTACCGTTATGTGGAGCAACCATTAAGATTAAAAAGTGGCCAAAAATGTGAATTAGTTCCCTCTCCAAGCGCTGCTATTGTTGCATTGATGGTTTTGCTAGGATTTGCATTAATAGCCTTTAGTTTTTGGGTTCACGACGGTTGGGATTGGCGGATTCCACCGACAAATGATCAGTGGCTAGCTGCTCCAGATTTGCCGGAAATACCAGTTGACGCGGTCGATGGTAATAGTGCCTGGACTAATCGCGTAATCATTAATGAAAGTGGGGGCGCAAAAGTATTAGTAATCGGGGACTCTCATGCGGACCAATTGAAAGGTGCTGCCAAGTACTTAAGTAAAAAATATGATCTAGCATTTTATTTTTTTACCTTTACGGGCTGTCCGCCATTATTTGGTACTTATAAAATTTATGACGTTTATCAAAAATTTGAAAGTAAAAAGCAGAGGATGTGTCGTGAGCAGACGAGTATTTGGGAAAACCATGTAACAACTAAAGACTATGAATATGTTATTCTGAGTTCAAGGTGGAACTGGATGTTTGAGTCTAGCGATTATTTTGATACCCATCAAAGGCGAGATATGTTGGTTGATAAAGAGAACCCGCGGTTTAATATTGCCGCATCCAAGGAGGTGTTTAAAGGTTCCCTCGATTACACAGTTAAGACCATTTTAACGTCTGGAGCAGAACCTATAATACTCGGACAGGTCCCAAATATAGGTAAGGATATTGAAGGGTGTAATAATGTTCCGAAGGTCTTTTTTTCAGCCGGAAATATAGCCTCTAGATGTAACCACGTGCCTCGACAGTATGTGTTGGAGAGAACTAGGTTTAGCAATGAAATAATTGAGAAAACCGCTAATACCAATGGTGTTTTTTTCCTGTTGCCGACGGATATTTTCTGTGACGATAAGGAATACTATTGCAGAACATTAGAACGAGGAATTAGATTAAAGGACGACGACGACCATATTAACGAGAGGGGTTCAGTTTATTTGGCGAGAAAATGGGAGCGAAGGACGGATTTTCCTTTTCGCAACCGTCCTTAGAATTCAATTGGGTTGAATTAGGTATGGAATCTATGTGATTTTATTTGCGCGATCGCCAGCGCCCCGCCCGATCGCTGTTAGCAAGATATATTGGAAATAGTGAGCCAAAGTGAGGCTGGACAGCATTTGGTGGTCTGTTTGGGCAAGAAGGGTGGGGGTCGACATATCAATACCCTTTAGCTGTGCCAGGCCGGTGACGCCGGGACGCACGTCAAATACATTGCGTTTGGCCCGTTGCGTTATCAGCTCTTTCTGATTGAACAGGCAAGGTCGGGGTCCAACCAGACTCATGTCGCCCTTTATAACGTTCCATAGCTGAGGTAGTTCATCCAGTTTGGAGCGTCGTAGAAATCGGCCTATGGGTGTGATAGCAGTTGCGTCGGCGAGGTGGGTGCCAACGGAGGGTGTATCGACGCGCATGGTTCTGAATTTTATCAATGAGAACGATCGTTGGTGACGGCCAACTCTTTCCTGACGAAAGATTGGAGAGCCGGTGTCAAAGCCTCCGATCAGAGTAATTATAAGGAGTAACGGTGAACTTATGATTAGGCCAGTAAGTGCAATTGCGATATCAAAAAAGCGAGTCAACTGCTGGCCTCCTGGGTGTCAGTTGCGGTTTTAATAGCCAATGATAGGCCTTCGTCAACGCTGACAGGTGGCGTCCAGTCCAATAGTGATTGTGTTTTAGAAATGTCGACTTGTAACGAGCTGCACAGACGGTCGATTATTGGCCGTTTCCCAAGCGTTACGGCAACCATCTTCAATAGCCACACGGGTATTGGAAGCAGGTGTTCACGACGACCCATCACGTGGGCAAGGCGAGTTAGCAAATCAGCAGTTGAAAGATCCTCGCCGTCGCTGACTAAAAGCACTTGATTGGCAGCCAGCGGATGGTCTAAGCACGTTATCGTTAAGTCGATGAGGTTGTCTAGGGCAACGAGACTTCTTCGGTTGGTGGTTACTGATGCAAGGGGTAGTGGTAAACCCCTTGCGATCCAATTTACCATTGCCTTGAAATTGCCTTTGACACCGGGACCGTATACGAGGGGGGGGCGGATGATGACCACCTCCATTTCGCCGCGCTTCGTTAACTCTATGAGGCCACGTTCGGCCTCTAATTTAGAAACACCATAAGGGTCGGTAGGCGCGGGTAGCGAGTTTGCGGAAAAGGGCACGCCTGCTAATGACGCTTCGCCGTTCACCTTAATCGAGCTTAGGTAGACAAATCGTCGGACTCCGGCTGAGATGGCGTGACGGGCAAGGTTTAGGGTGCCCTCTGTGTTTACTTCGCGGTACTTTTCAAGAGAGTTTGCTTCCTTCGAGTCCATGACATGTACTCGCGCTGCCAAATGCACAACGACTTCAATATCAACTAATGCAGTCGACCAATCAGTGGCAGCACCGATCTGACCGATTGCAATACAGGCAGGGTCTTGTGTCTGTCGAAGGGCGCGCTTAACCGCCCAGCCGTCCCTATAGGCGCGCTCTGCTAGTGGTTTTCCAATAAATCCTCCGGCCCCGGTAATGAGCAGGGAGTGCGTGGTCAAGATTGGCCCTTCATTTTAGGTTTGACAACGTGCTCTAAAATTTTTGCGGGGAACTTCATCAGCACCCGTGGAAGACTGGTCTCCAGACCGTTTTCTCTGCATGCCCGAACGATTTCATTATTTAAAATCCAGCTACTAGAAAGGCCCCGAGTGCTTATACCGCCAGTGCGCATTCTAACAACCGCTTCAGGTAAATAAGCATAGCTAGCTGCTGCTTTATAGAGTAAGCGGACAATCATTTCGAAGTCAGCAGCAATTCGATAATTTAAAGAATAGCCGCCCCACTTCTCATAGAGTTCACGCTTTACCAGGAATGTAGGATGTGCGGGCATCCATCCGTAGGGCAGCCGTTTGGGATGGAATCGACTTGAATCGTAATAGCGGGTTATATGACGGGTGTTTCGCGGGTTTACGTATACTAAATCTGCGAAAACAGTGTCAGAGTTGGCCGACTCCATAGTGTTAACTAAACTTTCTATTGCTGTGTTTTTGCTGTAAATATCATCTGAGTTAAGCATGCAGATAGCGTGCCCCGTCGCTGCACGAATTCCCTTATTCATTGCATCGTAAATACCTTGATCTGGCTCGGAGATAAATTTGGCTATTTTATCGCCATACCCTTTGACGATCTCTATGGTGTCATCTGTCGACCCGCCATCCACAATGATGTATTCGATGTGAGCGTAGGTTTGGGACAGTACAGACTCAATGGTATCTCGTATCGTAGCCGCGCTATTGAAGCAGACGGTTACTATGCTCACCTTAACCAATGCTAGTTACTTTTCTACAAGATTCGGCGGGATATGTTGCTGATAGATTTTTCAATGGTCGGTATTACCGTTGGTGGGTGCAATAGTCTGCATACGCTAAACGCAATCCATCGTTCAAGGTCACGCTTGCTTGCCACCCCAGGTTGGTTAGCAACGAAACGTCAAGTAATTTGCGCGGTGTGCCATCTGGTTTAGTCGAATCGAATTCGATATGGCCCTTATAGCCGACTACATGTGCGATGGTTTCGGCCAAATCTCGGATTGATATGTCTTGACCGGTACCGATATTAATATGGCTGTGCATCGGTGATATATGTTCGGCAAACTTTTCTTTGTCAAGTGTCATCACGTAAGTACATGCCGCAGCCATATCATCAGCGTAAAGAAATTCCCGCCTGGGAGTACCTGTGCCCCAGACAGCAACACTTTTCATCTTTTGCAATTTTGCCTCATGAAAGCGACGGATAAGCCCTGGGATAACATGGCTATTATCAGGGTGATAGTTGTCGCCAGGGCCATAGAGATTAGTCGGCATCACGCTGCGAAAATCAGTGCTGTGCTGGCGGTTGTAGGACTCACAAAGTTTGATGCCCGCGATTTTAGCGATGGCGTAGGGTTCATTAGTGGGCTCAAGGACACCAGTGAGCAAGGTTGCCTCGTTCATCGGTTGTGGTGCTAACTTAGGGTAGATACAACTGGACCCGAGAAATAGCAACCGTTGAGTGCCCGTTCGCCACGCCGCGTTGATTATGTTTGCCTCAATCATCAGATTGTCATAGATGAAATCGGCAGGGAATACATTGTTAGCGTGAATCCCACCTACCCGGGCAGCAGCGAGGTAGACATGGTCAGGCTTTTCGATAGTGAAAAACTTGTCTACGGCTTGTTGGTTAGTAAGGTCTAATTGCTGGTGGCTGCGGGTAATAATTGTTAAGCCTGGTTGCTTATCAAGTACTCGTTTTATAGCGGACCCTACCATACCGCGGTGGCCAGCAATGTAGATTTTGGTGGTATTCATTTATGATTTGAAAATGCTTTACCGTCGTGCCGATTGATGAGGTCGTCACGTTCAGCAGCTTTAAGATCCGCTAATGCCATTTCCTTCACTAGCTGGTTAAAGCTGGTTTTTGGAGTCCACCCTAGTTTAGTTCTGGCTTTGGTTGGATCACCAAGAAGGGTTTCTACTTCCGTTGGACGAAAATAACGAGGGTCCACCGCCACAACCACTCTTTCACCCCAAAATGCCTTTTCATCAACACCCTGGCCCTCCCAGCGCAGAGATATACCAAGTTCGTCTGCGGTAGCCTGGACAAATTCGCGCACACTATGTTGTTTGCCAGTAGCTATCACAAAATCTTCTGGCATCTCTTGCTGCAACATCAACCATTGCATTTCCACATAATCCCTCGCGTGCCCCCAGTCGCGTTTCGCGTCGAGGTTGCCAAGGTAGAGGCATTTCTCTAGCCCTAGTTTGATGCGAGCTAGGGCACGGGTGATTTTACGGGTAACGAAGGTTTCGCCGCGGATTGGTGACTCGTGATTAAACAATATCCCGTTGCAGGCATACATTCCATATGCCTCCCGATAGTTAACGGTCATCCAGTAGGCGTATAGTTTTGCAACAGCGTAGGGTGATCGTGGGTAGAAGGGGGTGGTTTCCCGTTGCGGGGTTTCCTGCACTTCTCCGTAAAGCTCAGATGTAGACGCCTGGTAGAAGCGAGTAGTTTGCTCCAGACCGAGAATGCGCATGGCCTCTAGCAGCCGTAGAGTGCCAAGCGCATCGGAGTCGGCCGTATATTCTGGCTCTTCGAAAGAAACCGCGACGTGGCTCTGGGCAGCCAGGTTATAGACTTCGGTAGGTCTTACCTGCTGCATAATTCTGATTAGACTACTAGAATCTGTCATGTCTCCATGGTGGAGTATGAAATGCCGGTTGTCCTCGTGAGGATCTTGGTAGAGGTGGTTGATGCGGTCTGTATTAATCAGCGAAGTACGCCTTTTTATTCCGTGGACCTCATAACCTTTCCTGAGTAGAAGTTCTGCAAGGTAGGCGCCATCCTGGCCGGTGATTCCTGTGATCAGTGCCACTTTAGATTCGTCACCCCTACCGGAAATATTGATGTATTTAGTGTTACTCAACGTGTGGTTTCCTTATCGTGGAGGGTTCCATAGTATCGAAGAGCCGCCATGGATAATAATCTGTGCCCACGTGGGAGCTTGGGTTTCAGAGCGTGTTGAACGCGCTAGCTCGTTCAGTTTGGTCGGATAATAAGGCAAAAAAGCCCGACAGATATTAGTTGGCCTGAAATTACAGAAGTGCTTTTCCTATATCATTTCGGCGTACGCTTGAGCGTGCAAGTCGGCACACCGTTTAATATCAAGATGACGTCTTACGGTCTCCCGAGCTTTCTCGCCAAACTGAAAGCGCATCTGTTTATCCATCATAAGTGACTTCAATCGATCGGCAATCGAATGGGGTTCATCGACCGGAACTATGAACCCGTTCTCTCCATCCCTTATATAAATGGGCACATCCCCTACGTCAGTCGAGATTACCGGTTTGGTCATCGCCATAGCCTCCCAAACTGCCATCGGCGAAGATTCAGCCTTAGAACTGCAAACGTAGGCATCAAAACGACTGAGTAACGGCCTTACATCAGCACGGCTTCCAACAAAATGGATATTGTCAACTCCTAATCGGCTGCACAGCTGTTGAAGGGAGTGAAAATACCGTTGCTGACTTTTATAGACCGGTCCGACCACAATAAATTGAGCCTTGTCATGATACCCATTCATTAGTGATGCAGTGTGTATAAAGTTTTCGAGCCCTTTAATCGGATTGATATTGCAGACCGTTCCAACCACAAATTGGCCAGCCAATTGAGTAATGATTTCGTCGTCGCTAGAATTATGAGCCTTGGGAGAAAATGAAGCAGTGTCAACTGGAGCCGGAATCACGAACTCAGGCTTGCCACTTCGTATAAACGGCGAGTAATACGCCCTGGATCGCTGCGATGCAAAGATGAAACCGTCTGCCCAGCGGCTCGTGAACATAAACAGCCAACGAATAAAACGCGGCATAGAGGTGTCATTGAGATGCCAAAGGACCTTTTTTTTAGCCAGCTTGCCTGCTAGAACCCCCTTAACCTGCCAGCTACCGCCGCTGACATGGACCACGTCGAAGTTACCCTGGCAAAAAACTGCCTTTAGGCGACGAATTTCAAGCACAGAAAACAATAAATATCGGAAGGCTACCCGCCACTCTCTAGTAATACGAGTAATTGGAAGAGCCCGATAACCGATAGAACCTTGGTCACATTTCAAGCGAAACGCAGCTGAATTTTCTGTCGGCATAATCACCGTGGTTTTAATTCGGGTGGCTAATGCAGTGGCAACCGCAACTATACGTGCTTGCGGCCCGCCCATTTTCCCCTCTTCTATTATGTTCGCAATGTGCAACGGATCCTCTTCCGGGTATATCAAACTTAACTAACAAGTTATTGACGGCTCCAGGAATCATCGCTTTCGTAGCCTAAATTGACCAAAGCTTCTCCAGCGTAATGATTAAAAAGCAATTTTGCTTCACCATTAAATTTATTTCTCCAGTCACCAGCTATTCCTTTACGTAAAAAGGAGGTTTTATTCGTGATCCCGGCCTTCCGCCCTGTGACCTTCTCAAAAGAGTGTGTTTCGATGATTAATTTAGCTTTTTCACCATCTAAGACATCACCAGTTAATTCAAATAGTAGTCTCGAAAGCTCGTCAACTGGGTTCTTTAATAAGTCTTCGTAATGAACGTGCGAGTATTGCTTTTGGTCAGCCCATTTTTTTGCGAATTCAGCCCAGGAAAATCTCGGGTGTTTACTTTTTGAAAAAATATAGTCAATAAACTCAGGAAGGTTAGTTGTTATGTCATCGTAATTATTAAAGCCCAGCTCTGCCCTAGACTTATCGACTAAGTTGGCATTGCCTTTATCGTTCTTGAATAACCAATGGTAATACTGAGAAACTAGGACGTCTCTACCATCGCGCCAAACAAGAACCATATTGTGGACGTTCCAGGATTGCATCATATGTCCGTGGAGGATGCTGGAGCGAAACACTGGGTAACGGTTTCTTGGGAAAGGTACGCCCAAGGCATCACTAAGCAATTCCCCTACCCAACTGCCACCCGATTTAGGATATTCGTTAACAACATATAGAGGAAATAATTTAGTAAAGCCGTGACCGAGGCAGTACCTTAATAGGGCATTGACTTTTTGATCTATAACATTCCGAACCATAAATAACAGCGCTGAAAATTAGCTTCTTTTGACTAAGCGAATATTAATTTTTAAAAAAAGTCGTTTTCGAGCAATCCGGAATCACGGTATTGGCTCACTTTTTTTAGAAATAAAATAAAAATAGAAAGGAGACCAGGTGATTCAGCCAGATTAAAGGGATGGCACCAGATATGCATCGTATTTTTATTGTTGATTGCTATACTCAATCCACGATGGGACCTAATCCAAATCAGAGGGAGTCGATAAGATTTTCGGTAGCCAGTATTTAAAAATAGAGAACCGCTAACTTGTCTAATACCAGAATCCAGATGGCTTTCTTTAGACATTAAAGGACTGCCGATAGCAGAATAAATACTCCTGCCTAGTTGACTATTCGTCGTAGGAGTTAAATTGCTGCCGCGAATACTATGATAACCGTGATTTTTAAGAATATTGGTGAATTTAATAATATTGCGAGGGAAAATATACTTTTTACTGAAATCAACACCGGGGGGTATAGTTCTTGCGAAATTAAGTAGCTCCTGGTTCAACGCTTCCTCCGTAAAACCAGGAAAATCGGTGCGGGTATGCGAATAAGAATGGCTGCATAGTTCTTGCTTAATTTTAGATGAGCTAATAATTTCTATTAAATCGCGGCCATCAAAACTGTCCGGTTGCCCTGAAGTTATCGCACGATCAATTTGTTCACGAGCTCGGTTGGGAAGGTGTTCGAGTTTTTGACGACCGGGTTCCTCCATTAAACCGCCCACTATTGCCCAAGAGGCCCTAATTTCGAGTGCATCCATGGTTGTTATCAGAGTGTGTATCACGTCTCGGGTGCGTTTATAGACGCCAAGCCTTTCTCTGCGCCGCCAGGGGCCGGATTCGATAGCCCCCCAAGCTAACTCCACATCAAAAGTTATCACCACATTGCCTGGAGAATTCATTTGCCTAGTTTCATCCCTAGTACCCCAGCTTAGACTGCATTACGTTAATAGTAGGCGCAAGCTCGTTTATCCCTTCTTGCCCGAGTCTTTCTAAACTTCCCGCGTTAGTAGATCCCAGTAGCAAAAAAGAGGTGTTGTTGATAGTCAGGAAGTTACCCTCTAGAGCCATGTGGTGAGGTCGTTGCACCTCCAGGAAATCCCAGATTTTGTTTAAGGTAACAATTGGTTCACTTATCAGTTCTTCATACTGAATTGATAAAAAATGTTGTACTCTTTTTGAGTCCGCAAGTATTTTGTCGTTTGCAGCAACCCACTGTGACCCCGCCATTTTTAACGAATAGCGATCAGAACCTAGCTTCCTTCTAGCGCTCCCCGTGGGTTTGGCTTTTCGACGTATTCCTTCCGAGGCAGCAAATCCGTTTCTAAAAATCCCTATGAAATATGAATTTGGAAACACTTGGTCGAGCCACGGCATTCTAGTGCCGTTAGTTACTGACTTATCCATAAAAATTGATTTGTTCGAGGAGAACCATGGTGCCCAATCAGTCAGAATAGCCTTGTAAGTAAGGGCGGTCGCAGGGCCCAAACCACGTTCCATGTAATCCTCACAGCCGATCCACATTCTTGTCCATCCGAGGTCCTCTGGTTGTGGTAAATGACTGGTGAATTTGACTCCCTCTCTGGGCAGGGTAGTAAAGTCCTGGTGAGCCGCTAGAATTGATTGAGTGAGGGTGGTTCCCGAATTATAGCAACCAACCGGAAAGACCCACTTTGCGGGATTGGGTTCTGAAAAAAAAGGGCGGATTACCGACCTGAGTAAAGGGTTTACGTAGCCGCGTAGCGCCGCTCGTCGTATTAAAGCTTTTGGAGTACCGGTGCCGTTGTCATGGATGAAATCCAAAAATTTCATTTAAGCACCGCCGATGCCATTAATTTTAATTGCCCCATAAATTTTTTCATTTTAGATAACCAAGATCGGTGATTAAATCGTCCGTTAATTCGTAAATATGTGCTAAGTGGTCCTCTGTTAACTGACTTTCCCAGCTTGACTGCCCACCACCACGCATATGGGACTCAGTATCCACCGAGCCGATTGGTCGCCCAGTCAGATTTTCAAAAGAGTACGCATTTAGCAAATCAACGAATTCACGCTCAGGTATTTGTACATCGAGCCACAGGAATAATTTGCGGAACTGGACTATCGGATCAGTGATCAAATCTTCATATTTAACTGGTAGAAAATTCTCAGCGCTGTATTTAGCCCAGCTATTTAGTAACGCAAATTTGCCTTTATCCTGGAAGTGATCAATAGTGAAGGTTAACCCATCTTCTTGACTAAGGGATAGCAATTGCTTTCTGACGCCAGCCATTTTTGAATCTTTGTCAAATAAATGATTTTTTTTGGTCGAGTGATACCACGAAACGATTAATTCTCGAGGGTCTCGGAATACAAAAAAAACTTTGTATGGTGTCGCCCGTTTGGGGATTTCGGATAAAAAGTTATCTTTGCTGATCTTAAGTGAACTAACTATAGAATTAGGGGGAAATGGTTTATTGATATAAGTAATTGGATCAGTTTGACGAGACCTTGGTTTACCTAAAAAGTTATAAACACTTAATCCCGAGTACTTGAAAATAATGGGGTCGGCCATAATTTGTCCAATCCAAACACTACCTGTTTTCTGAATGCAGCAATGGTAAATATTGTCGTAGCTAGATTGGTGATTAGGTTTTCTAAATGAATTATAAACCAAAGCCAACTTATTATTTAGCGTGACGCCTTGCCTCCGCAATTCCCCCGGCACCGCATGGCGCAGTCTGGAATGGCGCTTTTTTTGCTTGGTATAGAAACGACGAAGCTTCAAGTAAACTCCTTGTTAATCTCTGATCCGAAATTGAGCAGGAAGGTATAACATCTATATTGCTAATGCTGATCTTGTGGCTGAGTAGAAGTTAAAGAAACCCAAAAAAATTACATGCAAAATTACAGCCAGTATTTCTGTTTGTATTGTGCAGTTCATTTTGCTGGTTAGTCACTAAGATAACGAACACATCTGCCTTAGCCTAACATAACAGAGGCCGAGGATTGGCTGATATAGGTCTCACGACATAACTGAAAATGTTGAGGCAGGTGCCCCACAAGTGAATTTTCCGTGGTCGATTCCAATAAGAAATATTTGCTACTGGAATTTGCTGTGTTGCTGGATGTTCAAAATGGAAACAAAAAAATCTAAGTATTGTTGCTTCAAAAAGTTTGGATTTAATAAAGAATTGATTATTTCTGTTGGCTCGCTCCCATATTCCTCATCCAATATTTTTTCTACATAGTCATTCACAGAGTTGCAGGTTTTTGATACCAAAAAGGGCATTTCTCCGGCGTCACTGCAAGCTATAGGAAGCCCACAAATCAATGATTCGAGTATGACATTAGGGACCCCTTCTCTTCTTGAGGGAAATACCAGAAGATCAGCGGCTAGGTAGTAGTCACTGATCTTCATAAAGGGAACCATACCGACGCATTTGGTGTTTTCCAAGGTCGAAATTGACTGTTTGTATCGCCCCTCACCAATGATCACAAAAAGGTGATTAGTTGAAACCTTATTGGTCTCGCGGATAATTTCCTCCAAAATATCCGCTCCCTTTTCGTGACTGATCCGACCGACAAATAGCACTATTCTTTTGTTGATGGGTAAGTGTAGGATGTCGCGGATTTGCTCTTTGCTAGCGATCCGCTGAAAGGGTGCATAGTCCATCGGCTGCAAAATATTCTGCACCGTCTGCTTATCATTAAGCGCGGGCCTTATAGAAGAGCTTATGTGATTGCCAACCAGAATAATGTGTTTAGCCCGTTTTAGCAGAATCATCCCTACGACATTATTTTCTATTAAGGCTCTTATCTTCTTTAGTCCCCTTTCATATTTGTATATGTCAAGTTTATCTCCGGGGATGCGAAGTGAATAGGGGATGCCCGTTATTTTGCTTACGACGCTAACGATTGGCCCTCTAGTCATTGGCGAATTTAGTTGCACCAGGATGTCTGGCTTGTATTTCTTTACTGCTCCATAAAAGTGAAACGCGTAAGCGAAATACCCAAAAAATGATGATTGATTTTTTGTGTCACAGTGTATCTGGCGTAGTTGGCTTAAGTTATGGTATTTTTCTCGCGTTCCGAACACCATTATGTTAAAACTATCCGTAAGTAAATTGCTCAAATTATATATTAGTCGCTCTTCATTAGGAGCTAATTCCGAGCCGACTAGTATAGCAATTGTTTTTTTTTGGCTTAGTTTTGTGGCTTCCATTTTAAATATTATTTCTAGCGTTTTCTAATTGGCTTTTTTTTTGGCCGTTCTGAAGTACGCTATAGGTAAGCAATATAATAGTGCCGATTAATAATGTATAGGTAAAAAAATAGGCTATAGATTGAAATCCACCTCTCCCGACGGTGAAGTTAATTACGCACAGCACGGGAATCATAAAAGATTGGCGGCTATTATGGAAATATTTGGTAAGAATTCCAGTTATGGTGCTTAAAATCAAAAATATAAATGGTGAAAAGACAATTGGAAAGTTGATGATCGCTTCTGCTATGGGGTAGAACCCGTGGCCTATTGTTCGATGGAAGTCCAGGATGATCGAAAGGTCTTGGGCGAAAGCGGAGCTCGCTCGAACAGGTAAATCATATGTTCTGACTACAGAAGGTATCAAATAGCTGAGAGAGTCAGTAAAGGTGCTCCCTAATAGGATGGGCCTGGTGTCGGTGGTATCGATGTAGTAGAGAAGGGCGGTGTAAGGCCGTGTAAATTCGGTTAATCCAAATTGAATTCGCTTCCAGAAAATAGTGGGGTCTGAAAAAAGCATTTCCGGGGTTGTGTTGCCCCGAGTAGCACCGACAAATAAACCAAGCAAAATGAAACAGCCTGATATTAAGATAAAGTGTTTCCACTTAAATTTCCATCCTCTTAGAATGCTTGCTGCTGTGATGATTATTAAGAGCGATAGCACATGGCGTCTTGATCCACTCATGAAATTGACAATAAGGAAGGGAAGGACGATTGTGGAAACTAGCCAGCGCTGTTTATTGTTGATTTTTAAGCACAGAATTGAAAATGCTGGCGCCAGAAGTAGCATATAGGGTACCGAATTAGGTTGTTTTTTATTTGATAAAATATCTGCATGAGACACGCCTCTGAAAGCTCCACTGGCTATGAAGAAGTCGACGGCTAATACTACTGAGATGGCGGAAAAGAAAAATGCTACCTTGGCAAGGTTAGCATTGGATTTTATTGGCTGAGGTATTCTACTAGGATCGGTTATTGCGCCACCTATATAAATCATGAGGAGCGCTGCAGCAGTTAATCGGTAACTTATTGCGAAAGCCTGTTCGGAAAAACCAAGTGTCAAAAACTTAGCGTTTATTGTTAGTAGTTGATGCCCCCAGTATCCGCATGTACCGTATAAGTAGCATGAGAAAAGTAAAAAAAAGACAGGATCGCCCAGTGAGCGCCCCTTTAGAGCGTTGATCCGCATCACTACTAAAGATGATGTAAAAAATAAAATTAGAAGGGGTTCTACCAGGGGCATTAGTTCGTGCTGGCTAAGCGTGAGATTGGCTGTGACTAGGCTGTAAGTGGGGGGAATGGTTAAGCCGTACAAGGGTGCCTTTCAGAGCTCGAGAGCTGGCTGAAGGTTTTGGTTTGCAAGAGGTCGCAATAAGAAATAGGAAATTCAAAAGTATTGCCATTGGAGTGTTATTTGGTTTTAGGGATTAAGTAAAATGACAAATTCAGAGTCGAAATGTGGGGCGTTCAGTTAACATTTGGATTTCGTCAGAAGTTATCGTCCGTATAACTTTGGCGGGGATTCCAGAGACGATTGAGCCAGATGCGACGTCCCTGGTTACGACAGAATTAGCGCCGATAACGACGTTGTCCCCGATTACGATCGGGCCAACAACAACCGCCCCGCTCATTATTTTTACAGTTGAGCCGATGATGGGAAAAGTTCTGCCATTTCTTGATCGGCCAAAATTTCCGCCGATAGTGACATTTTGTGCAACCCAAACCTTATCACCGAAAATTACGTCGCGGGCGATGACAACCCCGGTTGGGTGAGTCAATTTGAATTGCTTTCCTACGGTGATTTTCTCACTAAGCTCACAAGAAGATAATAGGTAAATTATCTGACGTAATATGCCTGGTAATACCCTAATATTATTTTTGTTGTATTTTATGGAGAGTAAATAGAGGTAATTGATTAGTTTTTTCATAAGGTTAGTCGAATACGATGATGAAATTATATTTTTTGTGGTGTAGAAGCTACGCACCTGTGCTGCTCTACTAACATGTTTAGGGGCAATGTAGCATTTGTCTGCATATTATAATAAGCAGGAATGCTGTTATTCCCTAAGGGATTTTGTTTTCAATAGGGAGTAAAAATACGGAATATTGTTGATTATTGAGAAGTCTTGGTCGAAATGTTTGCGTGCATAGTGATGGTTTGTGATGGCCCTCCCAACGAGAATGATACTGGTGCTCAACGCAGCGCCTACTAACCCGTAGTTGGTTATAAGAAGAACACCCATTCCAGCACTAGCTAGGACTGTAATAATTTCCAGGTTCGAACTAAGTCGCTGGTGTTTAGTGAAAAGCAAAACTACTCCAGGCAGTCCAAATAAAGAATGCAGTAGCTTTCCCAGTAGTAAAATTAAAAGGGCCGGATAGGCGTCTGATGACTGGTCTATGTTTCCGAACAGATTTAAAATCTGGTTTCCTAGGATCATAAGGATAGTCGAGCATGCAAGCGTAAGTAAAAATCCCAAAGCGCCAGAGTTTAATGCTGAGGTTTTCATTTTTTCTAGGTCGTTGTTCGAGTAAGCTTCGGCAATTAATGGTTTCCCCATCTGCTGTGCGACTATAGTAGCTAATGAAACAACCGAAATTAAACTAGCCACGACGTTGTAGATTCCTACTGAGGATATCGTGCTAAACATGCCTAGAAGCAAGATGTCAATTCGGCGATTTAGAAAACTTGTGCCAGCGTACAATGTATAGGGTGACGCCTCCACTAGCCAGGTGATGCGAGGTTTTTGTATGTCCGAAGTCGGTGGTGAGCTGGGTGTTTCTGCAGGCGGCAGGTAATGGGCGACCAACCAGGTAAGGATAAGGGCTGTGAGAGCGAATGCCATGGCGTTCGCCTGCATTACGAAGAGTGCAGATAATTCGGTTTTAACTATGAAGAATGTTAACAGGCAAACAAAACCCATGATAGCTGGTCTGATAATCGCAATTGGGATATTTGATATTACGAAATATTTTAGCGCCATGAGCACGCTTTGATTTAGGTAAGCAATCACTAAAATGGGTAACAGGAGGAATGAGGCAGTAAAGAGAAGCCAGAACACTTCTTGATTGTTATCGTTGGTAAGTGTGTATGCTAAATAGAGGGTTCCAATTAGTAGCGCTAGCGCCGCACCGATTTTTAATGAAAAATTTATGAGCTTTTGAGCCGAATATAAATCCTGGCTGCCTAAGTATTCTGGTATTTTTTTTATCAGGTAATTATCGAACCCAAGTCGGGCAACTATTGTTCCTAACATAACCCAAGAGAATAGGTATACATAGCTGCCGTATTGATCCGGTCGCATGATATGAGTGAGAAGAAAGTGTAGAGCAAACCCTATTGCTATGCCGGCTAGTCGGACGCCAAAGGCACCGTAAAAAAATTTAATCATTATTAAAAGACGCGGTTATTTATTAAATTGATTTCTTGTTTCAATAATCTTGCCGGGTTACCGCCAACGATTGAGTTTGCCGGGACGTCTTTAGTGACAACGGATGACGCTCCTATAATTGAATTTTCTCCAATTTCTACTCCTTTAAGGATCCTGACGTTTTCACCAATCCATACATTGTCATTGATTACAATGGGTGAGCTTGATGAATATTCCCAGCCCCATAATTTTGAACCAAATCCGCTATTGACCAATTTTAGTCGATCAGCGGGGTGTGTTGGGTGGTTGTTATTATCGACGATAATAACGTTCCGGCTGATAATGACATTGGCACCGATAGTTACCCGTTCGACGGCACCAATAGTGCTTTTTTTCCGGATGCTGGTGTTTTTTCCAATGTTAATTCGGCCTGGTCCTTGAGTGAGAAGGGTGCATTGTTTTCCAAGCAGGCAATTTTCTCCTATTACAATTTGGCCGCTTTCGGCTTTGATGCGAATCTCGAAGCCTCGGCGCAGGCGTATATTGCCTTTTATAAATAGGTTGCGTCTGTATTTTAAGCAATAAAAAAACAACCTGGCCGATTGAATTTTACGCATTAACCAATTAGAGGTTTTCATTTATGCCAATTTTATTGAAAGTTGGGATTTGTTGGGGGATGTGTTCGAAAGTAAGATCGGAGGCAAGGAAAAGCGGGGACCGTATAAGTGTTGACGATTCAATGACGTATAGGCCTAACGGTAACGTCACTAAGAAAAGCGATTAGTGTTCCTAGGAATAAGCCGATAATAGATCCTAAGCGCACTATTGCTCCAAAGGAGGGCCCTTGCGGTTTAAGATCCCTGATTGCTAGATAAAGAGGAGCTGTAGGCATTACATCAGCTAGTTCTGATTCTAAGCGCTGTATGGTTTCATCAAGTAGATTGATATTTAGCTGGCTATCCTGCTTGCCTTTCTCGATGTCGTTGACCAATCTTTCTATTTCTGCCATTACGACCAGTTTAGTTGCAGGCAATTTCTCGGAGACACTGGCCCTGCGTTGGTTGAGCTCGGCGAGTTGTGCGGTGAGCTTTGTTTGATTGCCTTGGTTGTCAGCTAGATTGCGTGTTATTTCTTCCCGCTCAGTTTCGAGGTCGATAGCCAGAGAATTGCGCAATTCCCAGAGTCTGCGTTCGGCCTGTGTGACTTCGCTGCCCACCATGAGCACTGCGACTGCATTTGCGTTTTGGGATGCTTCGGCAATGGCTGAATCTCGTTCCTTTTGCAGTTGGGTGAGTCGGTGTTGAATCGCGGTAATCTGCTCATGAAGTAGTTCTTCCCGCTCTTTCATGCGCGTTACTCGCGATGTTAGCTGTTGGCGGCTTGCCTGGTTGGATAGTAGGTTGGCTTTGATGATTTGTTCCTTTGCGTCAAATCCTGCCATGGTGACCGCGTGATCCTGGTCGAGTGCTGCTAATTTTTGAAGGGCTTTTTGGTGTTTCTCTTCTAGTGCTTTGAGTTTGGCTTGTCGAACGGATTGTTGACTTGTATGAGCCAAAGTTGCCTGTTGAGTGCGGATTATAGACCGCTGTTGTTCCATCAGGTTATGGAGTGTTTTTTCGTTGTCCTCGGTCAGCATATCGAGAATTCGTTGATGGAGTTCGACGATGTTGGCCCTGGCTCGAATAGTGCCAATGGAAGTGAGGATAAATAGCCGGCCCCCTGAATCCTTGCTTAGCCTCACTTGTGGAATGATGTTGGTACTGGACTTTCCTATTTGGCTGGTAGCAAGTGGTATGTATGCAAGTCGTAACTTGCGTTCGATATTCTCAGTGGGTTCTATGAGCCGGCGGTCGCGGCCATTTTCAGTTTCAACGGGGTAAGAGCCAACTTCAAGTGCAGTGCTGTAGGCATACCTTACGGGTTTAAGATAGGCATATGCGCCGGCGGCTATGGTGAATATGAGTGCCGTGATGACGATACTCCACCGCCGCCGCACCAAGGTATTCCAGAGGTTGGCAAGGTTGATTTCGTCATCCATAGTCCGGTTATTCCTTGTTAGGTTTGTATATGGGTCTGCTTTTAACAGACGGAGTTTCCCTGGAGGAGTAGGCGATACTCCACTCGGTCGATAATATCTGGGGCTATTATAATATTGACATGGCTTTGGGCGTGACTCTTCCTGACAGTGAATTTGCGTGTGGTGGTCGGGTGTTGCATGTTGTTTTTGCCTGGATTGAATGAAGGGCTGTCAATTAGTGCGGAGATGGTTGTTGCTGTGAGCGGTAGCCGGGAGTCTACTTTGTCAAAAAACTACTGCTTTCGTTGAAATTTGCACAAATTTGATTGTTTCTGGTCCCTTAGGAGTGGCTTTCGGTTTAAGGGGATAGGAATAATTGGACGCATGTCTCCCAATTAAACTTCTGTATTTTTGCTTGATGAAGGGCCCGACTTTTCTGGTGGCAATGGTAGTCGAATGGTTTGGTACTTAGCTGGTTTTGGCGAGATCGCAGATATTTTTGCTTTGTGGGCCTAGCGGATTGAGGTTGAAGTGTGTGGTTCCAACGGGATAATCATCGCCTCTGGTGGATCCCTAGCGGAATAGTCTAGGCAGTTTAAGTTCGGTGGTTATTTGTTAGATAGGGATGCTCGCCAAAGTGCTGGGTTGAAGATGATCTTGGCAATGCTTATGGGAAGAAAACACAATGTTTGTCGGTGATAGACGTGTCACGCACTAAGAGTCGATTCGTTCGGGCTCTGGCTTTCGCCCATGATTCTATGTGGATTGTTCCGGCCATTGTAGTCGCCTATTCAGTCCGCTTTAACCTGCAGTGGCGTGGCGAATTAATGGTGGATGACTTGCGCTATCTGGCACCGATTGCCCTGGTGAGTCATAGCATCTGTTTCTGGTTGTTTGGGCTCTATCGGGGGGTTTGGCGGTTTGCCTCCATACCGGATTTGGTGCGAATCCTTAAATCGGTTGTGGTTGGGGCGTCTTTTGCCGTGTTTGGCGCCATTGCCTTTAATCGCTTGGAAGGGGTGCCGCGCACAGTTTTGGTGCTTTATCCATTGTTTCTAGCGCTGGGAGTGTCGGTGCCTCGATTACTGTATCGCTGGTTTAAGGATCGTCGACTGGATTTGACTATTGGCGTGCAGCCCCGAGCATTGATTGTTGGAGCTGGTACAGCAGGGGAGCTTCTGGTGCGCGATTTGCTGCGGGGGAAGCAGTATCTGCCCGTGGGGCTACTGGATGATGACAGCTATAAGCAGGGCAGCGAGATTCATCATGTGCGGGTGATGGGCCGCATTAGAAATTTGCCGAAGATTGCTGACAAAACGCAGGCAGATTTGGTTCTGTTAGCTATGCCGGGTGCCCCGCATATGGTGCGCCAGGCGGTCATTGCCTTCTGTGATGAGGCGCAGCTGCCGTGTAAAACCTTGCCTTCTGTGGATGACCTGCATGACGCTGCGGATCTTGGCGCCCGGTTGCGATCGGTAGAGATTGAGGATCTGCTTGGCCGTGATCAGGTGGTGCTGGATGAGGGGATGTTGCAGAGCTTTCTGCAGGGTAAACGAGTTCTGGTGACTGGGGCCGGTGGCTCAATTGGTAGCGAGCTTTGTCGACAGATTCTAAGGTTCTCTCCCGCAACGCTGGTAGCGCTTGATAACGGCGAATTTAATCTCTATCAAATTGATCGGGAAATAATGACCCGGGTGTCGAAACCTCAGCAGTGGCTGCCGCAACTCGGCGATGTTCGTGATACCGAATACCTTGAAAAGCTTTTTTTAAATTATCAACCGCAGGTGGTTTTTCATGCCGCCGCCTATAAGCATGTGCCTTTGCTGGAGACGAATGAGGCACAGGCGGTAGCTAATAACGTGCTGGGTACCTGGAATGTTTTGCAGGCGGCATTGCGGCATAGCAGTGAGCGGTTCGTGCTGGTCTCTACTGACAAAGCCGTAAGCCCTGGCAATGTCATGGGGGCTACCAAACGGGTGGCGGAGTTGATTTGTCAGACTGCGCAGGAGAGCGCGGTGAAAACAGAGGTGATCACCACGCGATTTGGTAACGTGCTGGGCTCTGCTGGATCCGTGGTGCCGCTGTTTCGACAGCAGATAGCCGCGGGTGGCCCGGTCACCGTGACCGATGCCGAAATGACACGTTTTTTTATGACCATTCCGGAAGCGGCCAGCCTGGTATTGCAGGCCGGTGCCCAGGGTGAGGGCGGCCAGATTTATGTGCTGCAAATGGGTGCCGCCGTGAAGATTATCGATCTTGCCAGGCAGATGATCCGCCTCGCAGGTTTTGTACCCGAAGAAGAAATTGCAATTGAATTTACCGGACTGCGGCCCGGTGAAAAAATGCATGAGTCCCTGTTTTATCCGGACGAGACGCCGGTTGGTACGGCCCATGGAAAAATTTTGCGGGCGGCGGGCACGCGATATGACCGGGTTGCGATTGAAGATTGTTTGACAGCGTTACGGGCAGGACTGGGCAATCAGGCGGTGGCCGAATCCGTGGCTATACTGCGGCAGGCACTGGCGGATTTGGTGCCAAGTCTGCCCGTGACTCGCGAACAACCGGAGATCGAAGACCCATCGGCGGCCGGCGTAGTGGTTCGCTTGTCCGCGGTTTCCGGCGGTGTGGCGGAAAATTGAACAGGTGGCGCTGATTATCCGGCCAGATTAACGATAAAATAGAATCAGAAGGGCAGGTAACCGCTTAGCCGGGTTGCCTCGGTAGCTCAGCTGGATAGAGCGTCCCCCTCCTAAGGGGAAGGTCAGAGGTTCGAATCCTCTCCGGGGCACCATTTCTAGACGGTTTTTAAGCCGATGGTTTCCAGTCGGTGACGATCATTGGTGTATTCAAATAATTAAAGAAATTGACCAATGATAATTGCCGACAATCCCCCTCCGGGTTCCGATCTGCTGCACTGGAAAGTGCTAGGCCAGTTAGCCGATGGTCAGCTGCACAGTGGACAGGCGATGGCGGATCAGCTGGGGGTGACCAGAGCGGCAATCTGGAAGGCCCTGAAAAAGCTTGAACAGATAGAGGTTCTGGTCGAGCACCAGCGAGGCGTTGGGTATCAGCTCGCATCGGGGGCGTTGCAGCTTCTCGATGCGCAGGAAATTCAGTCTGCGATGGCTGGTAATTCGAGCGCCGTAAACAGCCCGCTTTCGGCGCTGTATCTGTTCAGAGATATTCCCTCAACTAATCAGTACCTGCTGGACGAACAAATTGCTCAGGCCACGGGCCCGGTGGCCTGTTTCGCAGAGTATCAGAGTGCCGGTCGTGGCAGGCGAGGGCGCGGCTGGCATTCACCTTTCGCAGCAAATCTCTGTTTTTCCCTGGCCTGGCCTGTGCGTTCTGCTGTCGATCTGTCAGGTCTAAGTCTGGCCGTAGGGGTGACGGTGGCCAATGTTTTGTCGGCGCTGGGAGTAACGGGCATTGGTCTAAAATGGCCAAACGATCTGCAGGTTGGGGGTCGAAAACTGGCCGGTATCCTGATTGATTTGCGGGGAGAGGCCAATGGCATTATCTGGACGGTCATCGGCATCGGCGTCAATGTGAATATGGTTTCCGTAAGCAAAGACGCCATCGACCAGCCCTGGGTTAGTTGTCAGGAGCTTTTAGGAAAACCGCTATCGCGTAACCTGATCGGTGGTCGAATGATTCGCCAGCTGCTTGCCGATCTGGAAGTGTTTGAATCACAGGGTTTTGGTGGTTTCAGGGACCGATGGCAAGTGCTTGATGTGCTGGCGGGTAAATCCGTGCAGGTGGAAAGAGCTGGAGAAAAGGTCCCGGCCCTGGCGACAGGAGTTGATGAAACGGGTGCATTGGTTGTTGAGTGTCAGGGGACCCGATTGACCCTGAATAGCGGCGAGGTCTCTATCCGTGCTGCTGATTGATGTTGGCAATACGCGATTAAAGGCAGCGTTTGCTGATGATCTTGACGGCCGCTGGTCGGTGCCTGGAGAGAGCAAAGAACCGACTTCGGTGGTCACCCGGTTACTGGATTGCGCCCCTCGTCGCCCGCAGCGGGTTGTTGTCAGCTGTGTTGGCGAGTCTGTCTATACCACGCTGCTGCGGGAGCAGTGCCTGCTGCGTTGGGGTGTTCAACCGCAACGCCTGGTAGCAACGGCTAACCATGACGGCGTGACTAATGGCTACGCCGATCCCCAGCAGCTAGGTATTGATCGCTGGGCAGCGATTGTCGAGGCGTGGCATTGGATTCGTGGTGCGGCGGTAGTGGTCGATTGCGGCACAGCAATTACCGTCGATACCGTGGATGGCGAGGGTCGTCATCTCGGCGGTCTGATTTTCCCGGGATTGCAGTTAGCTGAAGCAAGTTTTTATCGGCGCACGAATAACCCCCAGAGGTTGGGTGAGGCTGGCCATAACCTCTATGCTAATAATACGGCGGATGCTGTGGCTAACGGCGTACGCTGGTCGGTTATCGGTGGGGTAAATGGGATACTCGATCAGGTGCTTCGGCAATTGCCGCTGGCAACACCGGTTTTGCTTACCGGCGGTGATGCGGCAGAATTATTGCCCGATCTGCAAGCAGAGGTTCGGCAGGTAGAACACCTGGTCTTTCAAGGCATGGCGCGGCTCGCCAGATGACAGCAGGAAATATAACCGTATGAAGTGGTTTAATTTATCGTTATTGCTAGTGGTCGTTGCCCTCACAGTGGTGGTGCTGGTCGAGCCGGTGGTGTTGAATAACTTTACGACCGTAACGACTGCAACGGTTGAGCCGTTGCCAGACTCCATCAACAACATTCAAACCCTTGACGAATTATCGACTCCGCTGACTGAAATTCCAGGGCCTGGGGCGCGGTCAGCAAATGAGGCTGTACCGGTGGTTGAAACCCCGGCAGCGGCAGTGAGTGGTAACGACGTACTGACACGCAAGTTGGAAAATCCCGTGTTTGCGGGCGAGTCGCTTGATCAGAAAAAAGAGAGTGAGGTGATTGCGGCAGTTGATCCGGAGAATCCTGCAGAAACCACCCCGGCGCAGAACACCGAACCGGAAGTCGAAGCAAACCCAGTTGCCGCCTCAGAACCTGTCATTAACTGTTATCGCTATGGTCCACTAAAGGATTTTGATCAGGTTGCTGCAGCCGGTGATTTAATGGTTAAGAGGGGTTATTCAAGTGGTTGGGATGAGGTGGAGGAGCCCTTCAGCGAGCCCCGTTACTGGGTGGTTCTCGACGTTGCAGAAACGCGACAGCAGGCGCGTGATTGGGTGAAGAAGCTCGATGAAAAGAAATTTGGCGACCACTACTTGCCACTGAATGAAGAAGAGCCGCATTTAATTTCCCTGGGCATTTTCAAAACCAGTGATCGGGCCAGGCGTCATCTGGATTCACTCACTAAGGCAGGGTTTCCCGTAAAGCTGAGACCAAAACCAGTGGAACTATCCAGACGATGGGTCCGGTTCGACGCTGACGCCGAATCGCAGCCAGCCTTCACTGATGCACTGACGGGCCTTGGTCTGGCTGATAGCAGTGTGCAAATCTGTTCCGAGTAATCCTGCGGCAGTTGTGTAAGGGGTCGTCGCCCTTGAATGTCGGTTCGAAAATACCTATAGTTCTCCGCCTAAAAAATTGCGTTAATCCGCTGGTGTAGCTCAGTTGGTAGAGCAGCTGATTTGTAATCAGCAGGTCGTAGGTTCGACTCCTATCACCAGCTCCATATTTTTGCGTATATTTGTTGACATCAATCGGTCACTCGCGCAGAATGCCCGGCTCGATTTCTGGAGGGGTTCCCGAGTGGCCAAAGGGGGCAGACTGTAAATCTGCTGGCTCCGCCTTCGTAGGTTCGAATCCTACCCCCTCCACCAGGGATATCTTGTAAGAAAAGAGTGTTTAGTTAAGGTTGATAGGCGGGTGTAGTTCAATGGTAGAACTTCAGCCTTCCAAGCTGATAGCGTGGGTTCGATTCCCATCACCCGCTCCAGATTGGGGCTGAAAATAGCCTGATTCCGGTGCACGACAAAGGCTCACATAGCTCAGTCGGTAGAGCACTTCCTTGGTAAGGAAGAGGTCACCGGTTCAAATCCGGTTGTGAGCTCCAGTTTGGCCACTGCACAGGCAGGTGGCCGTATTTGTTTTTACGACACATTTATTGTTGTCATTAGTTTTTAATTGTCAATTGTGACGAGTTGGATAACGGGGAGCCGCTAAGTGTCCAAGGAAAAATTCGAACGAACGAAACCCCATGTGAACGTGGGAACGATAGGTCACGTAGATCACGGTAAGACCACGCTGACGGCGGCGCTGACGACCGTGATGGCGGCCAGGCACG
>Ga0070727_10000513_pt1 | contig 46841 bp, 38 predicted proteins | sample tdAd472_FD_66722 | JGI IMG/M metagenome (GOLD analysis project Ga0070727, IMG submission 66722) | Marine sediment microbial communities from the Atlantic coast under amendment with organic carbon and nitrate - tdAd47.2 | ecosystem: Environmental > Aquatic > Marine > Coastal > Sediment | place... | reverse complement strand
AGGCCGCGTCGCTCGTTCTCGAATATGCCCTGCATGTCCTTCGTCCTCGCTCCTAACCTCGTACTATTTTCGTCTCAACCAAGGCGTCAACCTAAGTGTCAACAGGCCCTAGGCCTCCCGCATCATGTTCCGTGCGATCACCAATTGTTGGATTTGCGTCGTCCCTTCATAAATCCGGAACAACCGGACATCGCGGTAGAACCGCTCAACGCCGTAGTCGGCGATATAACCGGCCCCGCCATGAATCTGCACCGCCCGGTCAGCAACCCGGCCCACCATCTCGGACGCGAAGAGTTTGGCGCAGGAGGCCTCGGTCCCGACGTTTTCGCCAGCGTCCTTACGGCGCGCCGCATCCAACACCATCGACTTGGCGGCGTACCATTCCGCTTTGCTATCGGCGAGCATCGCCTGGATAAGCTGGAAATCGGCGATCGGCTGACCGAACTGCTTGCGCTCCATCGCATAGGCCAGTGAATCGTTGATCAACCGGGCGGCCACACCGGTGCACACCGCCGAGATGTGAAGCCGACCTCTGTCCAGAACCTTCATGGCGGTTTTAAAGCCCTGACCTTCCATGGCCGCTCCGCCGATCATATTTTCGGCCGGCACCCGGCAGTCTTCAAAAATCACGTCGCAGGTGTGTGCGCCCTTTTGGCCCATCTTTTTGTCCCAGGGGCCTAAGGAAATCCCCTTCCGGTCGGCCTCGACCAGAAAAGCCGAGATGCCGCCCGCCCCCTTATTCGACGGATCGGTCCGCGCCATCACGGTGAACAGACTGGCTTCCGGAGCATTGGTGATAAAGCGCTTGGTTCCGTTCAATACGTAGTCGTCGCCATCTCGAATGGCTGTGGTTTTTAAAGAAGCGGCATCCGATCCGCTATCCGGTTCGGTGAGGGCAAAAGAGCCGATGATTTCGCCGGTCGCCATTTTAGGAAGGTAGTATTTCTTCTGCTCTTCCGTTCCATCGATAACGATGCCCTGCGACCCAATGCCGTTGTTGGTTCCGAGCAGGGAACGAAACGCCGGAGAAGTGCCGCCGAGCAGAAACGCGACCTGCACCTCTTCTTCCATGGTCAAACCCAGTCCGCCGTACTCTTCCGGAATAGACAAGCCGAACAGTCCCAGTTCTTTCATTTCAGCGATCAAATCATCCGGGATCGCGTCGTCATCGGCCACTTTGTTTTCGTTGGGAACCAGCCTTTCCCGGACAAACCGCTCGATCGTATCAAGCAACTGGTTCAGCGTTTCGTTGTCTAAAGCCATGTGTTGCCTCTCACTCTCATGCCCGCAATTGTTTCGCCAGCTCCACCAAACGCGGGCCGATTTCTGATATCAGCTTGTCTTTGGTCAGGGTCCGGTCGGACCCACCGCAATTGAGCGCCAACGGTTGCGACCCATCGGCGGGCCGCAACGGCACACCCACGGCATTGATGCCGTCGTGCCAATCGCCAATGCTCAGGCAATAGCCATTTTTGGCGACCTCATCGATTGCTTGGAAAATTTGCTTTTCCGTCTCAGCCCAGTCCCTTCCAAAACTTTCTTTCAACTGAGCAAGAACCGGTGTCCGCTCTTCATCGCTCAATCCGGCAAGATAGGCGCGCCCCATGGCTGTTTTGGCCAAGGGGATTTTCGAGCCGACATCCAGATTGAGGGTTAACGGCGCATCGCTACGGCAGGATTCGAGGTAGACCATCTCCATACCGTCCCGCCCGGCCAGGGAAACCGGAGCCCGTGCATCGTCGGCCAGATTCTGCATCAAAGGCTTCGCCAAGGTGCGCACCGACGTATTGGCAAGAACCGCATAGCCGAGCGACAAGGCCGGAACGCCCAATTGGTACTTCCCCAGCCTTTTGAGGGAAACCAGATAGCCCAACTCGGAGAGCGTATAGGTGAGGCGCGAAACGGTCGCCTTGGGAAGGCCGGTCTTTTTGACAAGCTCCCCATTGCTCAACAGCGCTTCACCCTCGCTGAAGGCCTTGAGAATTTCAAGCCCCCGCGCCAGCGCCGTCACAAACTGCCGATCTTTATTTTCCGCGTCCATCATTCGCCCTTGGTTCTACCTTCAAAACCAATGTGGCAATCGTTTGATAAGACGTCAAGCTTTGCGAAACACCATTTCGCTATGCGAAACCTTTAAATTTCAACCCCTTTATCGGGCGAGCGGCGTTTCAGGCGGTGCATGCAGTTGACCGTCATCACTACGTCGTCGTTTTGATTGTAGGTGACATGATCCATAACGACGATCCCCTGATCCGTTTGGGACCTTGAGGGCTTCAATTCGGTGACCGTCGCAATCACTCTCAAGGTGTCGCCGGGACGCACCGGCGCGGTCCACCGCACGCTATCCATTCCCGGCGAAGCGAGATTGGCTTCATCTAAGAGGCGTAAACGAAAGAAAAGGCTGAAACTGACCGCCATCGTTTGAAAACCACTGGCGATCAAACCGCCGAAAATGGTTTTCTCAGCCGCCGTGGCGTCCGAATGGAACGGTTGCGGGTCGTACTCAAAGGCAAAAGAGAGAATTTCCCCTTCCGAAATGGTTTTTCCCGGCGTCTCAAACGCCTGCCCCACCTCAAAATCATCGAAATACATGGCCCCCATAGACGGCATCTCCCACTATCGGATTTTCAATTTCTTTCACCCTATCACAATTCGGTATTTAGATGCCTATTTATTCCTTGATCCACAGCAAATCGCTCCGACATAATTGCCATCGCTCGAAAACAGGAAAGTTTTAAAACAATGACCTTGGACCCCACCCGCGAAGATTTGACCATCGGCATCATTGGCGCCGGCGCCATGGGGCGCGGCATCGCCCAAGTCTCGGCGACCGGCGGCCTGTCCGTCAAACTGTTCGATGCCAATACGGCAGCCGCCGAAGACGCCCGGCACTTTATCGGCAAGATGATTCACCGGTTGGCGGAAAAAGGGAAACTCACCGACCAAGAGGCGGAAAGCGCCGCGAACCGGGTGGAGACGGTCAATAAGCTCGAAGCTCTATCGGAATGCCACTTGATCGTCGAAGCCATCGTCGAAGATCTCGACGTCAAAAAATCCGTCTTCAGAGATCTTGAAGCTATCGTCGACGACACCTGCATTTTGGCTACCAACACATCATCATTATCGGTAACCGCAATTGCCGCAGCTTGCAAAAAACCGGAGCGGGTCGCCGGACTGCATTTTTTCAATCCGGTTCCGCTGATGAAGCTGGTCGAAGTGGTCGGCGGCGTAATGACCGAGCACTGGGTAATCGACGCTCTCATCGCCATCGGCGAACGGATGGGACGGGTGCCCGTCGCGGCATCAGACACCCCCGGCTTTATCGTCAATCACGCAGGCCGAGGCTACGGCACCGAGGCTCTTCAGGTCGTTAAGGAAAACGTTGCCGACATCGCCGATATCGACCGCATCATGACGGAGGCCGCCGGCTTCCGCATGGGGCCATTTCAGCTACTCGATTTGACGGCTCTAGATGTCTCACACCCGGTCATGGATAGCCTGTACCACCAGTATTATCAGGAACCCCGTTTCCGCCCTACACCGCTGACTAAAACCCGCATGGACGCCGGACTTTACGGCAAAAAGGTCGGACGCGGGTTTTACGACTATGAAGACGGTCAGGCACAAATACCACCGGACCACCCGACGCCGGATCTGCAGCCTCAATCGGTTTGGATCAGCCCCGCCGATCCAGCGGCCCGCGAGGCGCTCGCCGAGATTGTTCGAAAAGCAGAAATCCCGTTGGAGGAAGGCCCAACCGCCAGCCGCAATGCCTTGTGCCTAATCGCACCGTTAGGTCAGGATGCAACATCGTTCTGTGTTGAACACGGTCTTGATCCGAAGCGAACAGTCGCTGTCGATACGCTGTTTGGCCTATCGGGGCGACGCACCATCATGACAACGCCATTGACGCCCAAGGAAATCGCCGAACAAGCCCATGGGCTGATGGGGGCCGATGGAACATCGGTCAGCGTTATCGCCGATTCCACTGGCTTCGTCGCCCAGCGGATCATCGCCAACGTCATCAACGTGGCCACCGATATGGCCCAACAGCAAATCGCCGCGCCCGCCGATATCGACAAGGCGGTCAAGTTGGGTTTGGGCTACCCAAAAGGACCGCTGGAGTGGTGCGACGAATTGGGTGCGGAAAAAATCCTGACAATCCTCAACAACATCCATTCGCTATCCGGTGATCCCCGCTACCGACCCAGCCCCTGGCTGAGACGCCGGGCGCAACTTGGAATTTCCTTACTAAGTCAAAGCTAAATCTAAGAACGAATTGTTTGTGGATACCAGCATAGAAACTCGGCAAGTTTGACCTCGGATACTATGAAAAATCTCTTTTTGATCGGGGCTTTATGTGGAAACATAGGCGACCGAATCGAAACATGCGGGACAGTGGGGGATTGAAGCGGTTGGAAACCGCCGCGCCGCCTATCCGCTTAGGGTTGAACGAGGGACAAAAAAGTGGCCGAAAACCAGACCTATCGTCTTATCACGCGACCGGACTTTGACGGCATCGTCGCCGCGGTATTGCTCCGCAGCCTCGGCCTGATTAACCTTAAAGACGTCATTTTCGCCGATCCAAGCGATATGCAGCAAGGCAGGGTTCCGGTTTCCGGTAACGACATCACAACCAACCTGCCCTACGTGGAAGGCGTCCATCTCTGCTTCGACCACCACGCCAGCGAATTGACCCGGGTTGGGAAGAAAGACAACCTGATCATCAATCCCGACGCACCGTCGGCCGCCCATGTAATTTACGACTATTACGGCGGCAAGGAAAAGTTCCCCAACATTTCGGATGAAATGTTGGCCGCCGTCGACCAAGCCGATTCGGCTGACTATACGGAAGAAGACATTCTTGCGCCCTCGGGATGGACGTTGCTCAACTTCCTCATTGACCCCCGCACCGGCTTTGACCGCATGCCCTCCTTGGCGACCAGCCAGGAAGACTTCATGCGCGATTTGATCGTCTATTGCCAGAACCCCAACATTGACGAAATTCTTGAGTTGGAAGACGTTCGCGAACGCCTGGAAGCCTATATCGCCAATCACGAATTCGCCGAACGTCAGGTGAGACGGTGTTCCGATGTTCAAGGCAACTTGATCGTCACCGACCTCAGGCAGGAAAAAGAGTTCATCCCCTGCAACAGATTTTTGGCCTATGGCCTTTACCCGGAAGCCAACATCTCTTTGACCGTTCAAAACCTGCCGGACGGCACGGTTGAATTCGCCCTCGGAAAATCGATCGTCAACCGGACCTCCAATACCGACGTTGGCGCCTTGATGCTGAAGTATGGCGGCGGCGGACACCGGGCGGCAGGCACTTGCCGCACCAAGCCGAACGAGGCGGATAAAATTTTGTCGGAAATCGTTAATGCAGTTAAGACGGACGGGTAACGACCGCCACCCGATATTAATCGTAGAAATGCCCGGCGTATGTCCGGGCATTTGTTTTTAACCCTCGGGCCTTTGGAATGACGCCATGACCCACCCCATCGCAATTATCGGAGGCGGCCCGGCTGGGCTCATGGCAGCCACCGTTTTAGCCGAGGCGGGACATAAGGTTCATCTATTCGAGCGCATGCCATCGGTCGGCCGAAAGTTTCTCATGGCGGGAAAAGGCGGTCTCAACCTCACCCATTCGGAACCCCGTGATCTGTTCGTCACCCGGTACGGTAAACAGGCCGGACGTTTCAATCGCTACCTGGAAGAGTTCGGCCCCGACGAGATTATCGCCTTTGCCAAGAAACTGGGCATCGACACCTTTATCGGGACGTCCGGTCGGGTGTTCCCAAAAGATTTCAAAGCGGCTCCCCTGCTCCGAGCCTGGGTCCGATATTTGAGATCCTTAGACGTTGAATTTCACGTCCGCCACTGTTGGACCGGCTTTGGCGACACCAACAAACCGACCTTTGACCATCAGGGACAGTCAAAAACCTTCGAATGTTCGGCGGTGCTCTTAGCCTTCGGCGGGGCCAGCTGGCCCAAACTCGGCTCGGACGGCGGCTGGGTTCCTCTTTTGGAAAAGCGCGGCGTCACCATTGCGCCGCTCAAACCGTCCAATTGCGGTTTTCTCGTCACCTGGAGCGATCACCTAAAGAGCAAGCATGAAGGCGCTCCCGTCAAAAACATTGCGGTGGCTTTCGATGGCCAGCGGGTTGAAGGCGAAATCGTTCTCACCCAGTACGGTCTAGAAGGGACCCCCATTTATGCATTGAGCGCGTCTTTACGCGACTGTCTCGAACGGCAAGAAACGGCCGCTCTATCGATCGACCTCAAACCCAATTTGGACAGAGAGCAGGTAGCGGCACGGCTATCGAAGCCAAGAGGTAAAGTTTCGCTGTCAAATTTCCTGAGAAAGGCTCTCAAGCTAACGCCGCCCGCCATCGCCTTGGTTATGGAGGCGACGACACCAGAGCAACGGCAAGACATTACTAAACTCGCCGAAACCATAAAAGCGCTGCCGATCACCGTTGTCGGCACACGGCCTATTGAAGAAGCTATTTCGAGCGCCGGAGGCATTGCCTTCGACTCATTGGACGACAACCTGATGATCGAAAAACTTCCCGGAGTTTTTGCCGCAGGAGAAATGCTTGATTGGGAAGCTCCGACCGGCGGCTACCTACTCCAAGGCTGCTTCGCCACCGGCGTGCATGCCGCCAAAGGTATTATGCACTATATCGGTTAACCGACCGGTAGCTTGAACCAGAACCAACTGCCTTCACCAACCGTCGATTCCACACCGATGGCCCCCCCCATCATTTCGACGGTTTTCTTACAAATCGCCAAGCCGAGCCCCGTACCGTTTTGACTCAGCATCTGCTGTTCCGGCACTTGAGAAAACTCATCAAACAACCCATCGAGCTTATCCTCCGGGATGCCGATACCGGTATCCTCGACAACAAAAAGAACGGACTCTTTTCCAGCCTCTTTGCAACGGGACAGACTGAGTTTGATCTCGCCGTTTTCGGTAAACTTGATGGCGTTTCCTAAAAGATTCAGCAAAATCTGCCGCAACCGCAGAGGGTCGGAGCGCATGTATTTCGGGACGTCATGAAACTCGACCGTCAATCGGTTACCCCGCCGTTTAGCTAGCCCTGAAACCGTTGACTTAATTTGGTCGACCACCTGTTCCAATGGCGTTCGTTCCCAGTGGATTTCAGTTTTGCCAGCCTCAATCTTCGACAGGTCGAGAATATCGTTGATGATGGCCAACAAGTGATGCCCCGCGCCGACAATCCGTTCAAGCGGCTCGCTGTACCCCTCATTACCATCCGAGCGAGCCTCTTCCCCCAACATCTCGGACAGACCGATAATCGCATTCAACGGCGTTCGTAGCTCATGGCTCATCTTCGCCAAAAAATTACTCTTCGCCTGATTGGCCTTCTTAATCGCCTCCTCGGCCTCAACCCGAACAGTTATATCTTCATAGGTTGAAACGAAGCCGCCCCCATCCAGCGGCACCCCGATAATTTCAATTGTGCTGCCATCGGGTCTTTTCCGTAAAAAGCGGTGGGGTTCAAACTTCTTCGCCAGTTCAACACGTTCACTGACCAGCGTTTCAATATCCCCATCGCCGTACTCGCCCCGCTCGGCGTTGTAGCGGAAGAACTCCGAAATATGGGTGCCGGGTTTGATGAGTTCATCTGGAAAATCCAGGAGTTCCTGATAACGCTTATTGAGCACGACCGCCTTGAGATTGGCGTCAAACAATGAAATGCCCTGGCTCATTTTTTCCAGTGTGGTTTGCAGGTGCTTGCGCTCGCTGGTCAAGGCGTCACGGGCTTTTTCCAGTTCTTCGGTACGCTCCGCCACCCGTTTGTCCAGGTCGTCACGAATCCACCGCAAGGCCTGTTCGGTGGTTCGGTTTTCGGTCACATCCGTGTAAATGGTCACGAACCCACCACCGGGCAGGGGCTCGCCTTGCACTTCGATTATTTTCCCCGAAGGCAGGGTTCGCTCAAACTTGTGGGGTTCGAACTTCCTGGCAACCTCGATACGCGCACGAACCTGTTGTTCAACGTCGCCCTCACCGTAATCGCCGCGCTCGGCATTGAACCGGAGCACATCCCCAAGATAGGTTCCCTTTTTCGCAAATCTTTGCGGCAACTCGAGAACGCCCATCGCCGCGTCGTTCCAGGCGACCAATTCCAGATCGGCGTTGAAAATAGTAATCCCTTGGGGCAGTTGGTTTAGCCCCTGCGCCATCAGCGCCAGATCATCAAGAGCCTTCTCGTTACTCGCCATCCGGTTTTTCTGTTCCAATTATTTGGCGGCGCTTTTGTATCATCGGCGGTTTTTCTTTTGGCTTTCGCACCTACTATATTGTCCCTAAGGTGAGCCCCAAAAACAATCAAAACCTAGGGCCGGATCGTTTTAGGCGGAATCACTTGTAAAGTGATTCCACTTAAAGCGTGAATCCGCCCCTATCAATGGTGTAGAGGGCGATTCACGGATTAGGTATACGCGCAGAATGCGTAAACCTAATCCGATCGCACTCAAGCTATTGACCCAGGCGGCACGACGGAGGATAGATACCCTTAGGCCATAAAACATGTTGGGTGGGTATGAGCTGGATCAAACGGGAAACTTGCTGGAAGTGCGTTTTTTTCATGGCGGCAACCGGCCTAGCCTCCATTGCGCTGTTGATCGCTTCCTACCAAATTGACTCTCGGCTGGAAGCGCGATTTCAAGTTGTCGGCGAGGTCAGGAGCCCCGATGGGCAACCTCTCCCCGGCATAAATGCCGTCCTATTTCTTCAAGACCCCAACTTGTTGGCAAAAACCATTATCAACCACCGTTTTGACACCTTTTCTGGGGCCAGCGACGGCTACGGTCTATTCAAAGCACGCGTAAGGCAGTTTTACGGGTCACGATACTCTTGGCTGTTCGGTTTGGGCAAACCTTCGCACCATCCGTTCAAAGATGCCTGGCTGATGCTTAGAAAAGACGGCTACGGACAAATGGCGGTCAAGCTCAATGCGGAAAATTGGGAACATGTCGGCAGCGATTGGGAAAGAGTGAACGCCAAACTACCGCCGATTACTTTGGACCGAAGCCCCCGCCCCCCGGCGTCTCAATGATCAGGACGTCTCCGGCTTCCATTTGAACGCTGCCCGTTCCCCCGAGTTCTTCTCTTTCCCCCGAAACCCGACGAACACTGTTACGTCCAACCTCGCCCGGCTTCCCTCCAGCCATACCATAGGGCGGCACAATACGATGCCCGGATAAAATCGACGCCGTCATCGGTTCCAAAAATTTCAAGGCGCGCCGCACTCCATTGCCCCCGTTGTGTCGACCGCTGCCGCCGGACCCTGTTCGAATACGGAAATCGTCAACCAATATCGGGAACCGCCACTCCAGAACCTCGGGATCGGTCAACCGTGAATTGGTCATATGCGTATGCACGGCGTCGGTCCCGTCGAAGTCGGGTCCTGCGCCGGACCCGCCGCAAATGGTTTCGTAGTACTGATAGGTTTCATTGCCGAACGTCAGATTATTCATGGTTCCCTGCGCTCCCGCCATCACTCCCAACGCTCCATAGAGCGCATCGACCACCACCTGCGACGTTTCGACATTTCCGGCCACCACCGCCGCCGGGTATTGAGGGTTGAGCATGGAGCCTTCGGGGATAACAATTTCAAGCGGCTTCAGGCATCCCGCATTCAACGGAATATCGTCATCAACAAGCGTTCTGAAAACGTAGAGTACCGCTGCCTTACAAACGGCGGTCGGAGCATTGAAGTTGTTGGGCCGCTGATCGGATGTTCCGGTAAAGTCGATGCGGGCGCACCGCGCTTTCTTGTCGATGGAAATTGCAACACTGACCTGCGCCCCATCATCCATAGGATAGGTAAACGAACCGTCTTTCAGCACATCCAGAACGCGGCGCACGGCCTCTTCAGCATTGTCCTGCACATGCCCCATATACGCTTGAACGACATCCAGGCCGAAATGCCCGATCATTTTGTGCAGTTCCTGCACGCCTTTTTCGTTGGCGGCTATTTGCGCCCCCAAATCGGCAAGGTTTTGATCGATATTCCGGGCCGGATAGTCCCCGTCTGCCAGCAGCTCTCTTATCGCTTCCTCACGCAACTCTCCATCGTCAACCAACAGGAAATCGTCAATCAGAACGCCTTCCTGATCGAGGGTTTCGCTATTGGGCGGCATGGACCCCGGCGTGATGCCGCCGATATCGGCCTGGTGGCCGCGCGACGCCACGTAAAATAATGGGTCGGCAACTCCTTTAGCGAAAACCGGCGTAATCACCGTTACGTCGGGAAGATGGGTCCCCCCGTTGTAAGGGTTGTTCAACACGTAGGCCTGTCCGGGCTTCATGGCGCCCAGCCGCGCGGCGATCACGCTCCCAACGCTTTCGCTCATGGAGCCCAAATGCACCGGGATATGGGGCGCGTTTGCGATTAGGCTCCCTTCGCCATCAAACAACGCACAGGAAAAGTCCAACCGTTCCTTGATATTGACGGAAAACGCCGTGTTGGTCAGGGTCGCCCCCATCTGCTCGGCAATCGACATAAAGAGATTATTGAACACTTCGAGCATCACCGGGTCTGCTTCGGTGCCGATGGCAAACTGCCGAGGCAACGCCTCCACACGCTCCAGAACCAAATGATCGTGTTCGGTAACGCGCGCTTCCCAGCCCGGTTCAACCACCGTGGTTCCCGTGGTCTCCATAATGATCGCGGGCCCCATAATCCGATGCCCCGGCAGACAGGCCAGGCGGTCGTAAACCGGCGTTGGATGGGTACGCCCACCGAACGTCGCCGCCAGCTTCTGAAGTACCTTCGGTGGTTCAAGCTGCCGAGTGGAGCGCGCCGGTTCGTCGATAAACTCACCCCCGCCGATGGCTTCAACCGACACGGCTTCGGCGACCATTTTCCGCCCTCGCATGACGAAGCCGAACCGCTGGCGGTGAACGTCCTCAAAAGCGGTTTTCATTTTCTCAGGTTCGGCAAAATCAACGGGAATGGCGCTGTCGGTTCCCGCGTAACGAATCAACACTTTGCGAATCACGGTGATCGCCTCGGGGTCCTCGCCCTGTTCCGTCAGCTCCTCGCAGACCTCGTTTTCCAAACGGTCGGTCACGTCCATCAGGGTTGCGCAGATATCCTCGGCAAGTTCCGCTTCCACGGTTTCTTCGCGCATCGCCCGCATATCAGCAAGTCCCATGCCGTAAGCCGATAACACGCCGGCGAAGGGGTGGATGAAAACCCGCTTCATACCCAGCGCATCGGCGACCAAACAGGCATGCTGTCCTCCTGCGCCACCAAAGCAGTTCAACGTATATTCGGTGATGTCGTAACCACGTTGCACCGAGATTTGCTTAATCGCGTTGGCCATGTTCTCAACGGCAATCTTGAGAAAGCCTTCCGCCACCTGCTGAGGTGACCGGCCATCGCCGATTTCTTGCGCCAAAGCACGGAATTTCTCTCGAACGACAGCACCATCCAAAGACTCGTCGGCGTCGGGCCCGAAAACCTGCGGGAAGAAAGCCGGTTGAAGTTTTCCGAGCATAACATTGCAATCGGTGACCGTCAGCGGACCGCCCCGACGGTAGCACGCCGGTCCCGGATCGGCTCCCGCCGACTCCGGCCCTACCCGAAACCGTGCCCCATCGTAAAACAGGATCGACCCGCCACCCGCCGCGACAGTATGGATACGCATCATCGGCGCACGCATCCGCACTCCGGCAACCAGGGTGTCAAACGCCCGCTCGTACTCTCCATCGTAATGGGAGACGTCCGTCGAGGTGCCCCCCATATCAAACCCGATCAACTCGTCGAAACCGGCCATCTCGGCGGTGCGGACCATACCGACGACCCCACCGGCCGGACCGGAAAGGATCGCATCCTTCCCTTGAAACAGATAGGCGTCGGTCAAGCCGCCGTTCGACTGCATGAACATCAATCGCGTTGCGCCGAGCGCCGCAGCTACCCGGTCGACATAGCGGCGCAGGATGGGAGAAAGGTAGGCGTCGACCACGGTCGTATCGCCGCGCGACACCAGTTTCATCAAGGGGCTGACCTTGTGTGAAACCGACACCTGAGAGAAACCAATCTCCCGAGCGATCTCTTCAATTCTCAACTCATGCTCCGGATAACGGTATCCATGCATCAACACGATGGCAGCCGACCGTATTCCGTCGTCGTAGGCGGTTTTGAGGGCAAGACGAACCGTCGTTTCATCCAAGGCTTGCAGGACGCTGCCGTTAGCATCGACCCGTTCCGGTGCCTCAACGGCCCGCTCATAAAGCAATTCCGGCAGCTCGATATGCAAATCGAAAAGACGCGGCCTGTTCTGGTAGCCGATCCTGAGCGCATCGGCAAATCCCTGGGTAATGACCAAAACCGTCCGGTCGCCTTTGCGCTCCAACAGTGCGTTGGTTGCGACCGTGGTGCCCATCTTAACCGCATCGACCCGATCCGATGGAATGGCTTCGTTTTTGCCGACGCCGAGAATATCGCGAATACCTTGGAGAGCGGCGTCTTCGTATTGCTCCGGATTTTCCGAAAGCAATTTGGCCGTCACGATTTCTCCGTCATCGGCCCGCGCCACCACATCGGTAAACGTCCCTCCGCGGTCGATCCAAAACTGCCATTTTCGATTGTCGGTCCCCATGAATCTCCTTTTATCCGACTTGATTGGGATAAGTAATAGAAATAGGGTCTTTTTTCATGAAAACACTGCTGGAAATTTCCGAAGGCTTGGCGCGCACCGGAATGAGTGCGCAAAGCCTGTTGTTCGAAGCCATCGAGCGCATCGATGACGCCGAAGGCGAAGGCGCGCGAGCCTTTTTGGAAGTCCATCGGGAACGGGCCCGGCTGGAAGCGGAGTTTTCCGACCAAATTCGCGATAAAGGGCTGGTTCGCTCGCCTTTGGAAGGCATCCCCCTCTCGATCAAAGACCTGTTCGATGAAGGCGGCGAGATCACCAGAGCCGGATCGACCGTTTTGAGCAAGACCGCCCCGGCCACCCAGGACAGCCCCGTCGTGGCCCGTTTGCGGGCTGCGGGCGCGGTGATCGTTGGGCGGACCAACATGACCGAGTTCGCTTTTTCGGGTCTCGGCCTCAACCCGCATTATGGTACGCCGAAAAACCCGTTCGATCGGAAAACCGGACGTATTCCCGGCGGTTCATCATCTGGAGCCGCCATCTCCGTTGCCGACGGCATGGCGGCCGCCGCCATTGGTTCCGACACCGGCGGTTCGGTCCGCATTCCTTCCGCCCTTTGTGGGCTCACCGGATTCAAACCAACCCAACAACGCATCCCCTTGGATGGGGTCTTCCCGCTCTCTACCACATTGGATTCCATCGGCCCGTTGGCCCGCTCGGTTTCCTGCTGCGAACTGCTCGATGCGATTATGGCCGGGGAAAACTACGATCCCGTCGTCCCACGTCCGGTCAAAGGGCTACGGTTAGGGGTTCCGCAAAGCTTGGTCTTGGACGGCATGGACGACACCGTCGCCAACACCTTCGAGGCTGCCCTCAAAAAACTAAGCGATGCAGGCGCGGTAATCGAAAACGTGTCGATGAAAGAACTTCTGGAATTGCCACAGATCAACAGCGGCGGCGGGTTCGCAACGGCGGAGTCCTATGCCCTTCACCGTAAGCTTATGGAAAAGGCGGGAGCTCAATACGACCCCAGGGTCAAAGTCCGTATCGAACGGGGCGCAAAACAAACAGCCGCCGATTACATTGATCTGCTTAATGCGCGGCAAGACTTGCAAAACCGGGTCAACGCCCATTCCTCCCCGTTTAGCGCCCTCGTTCTGCCCACCGTCCCGCTTATTGCGCCGCCCATCACCAATTTGGAAAACGACGAAGACGCCTACCACACGACCAATATCCTGATGCTGCGCAATCCATCGGTCGGCAACTTCCTCGACCGCTGCGCGATTACGCTACCCTGCCACGAACCGGGCGATGCGCCGGTCGGCCTGATGCTGATGGGCGAAACCATGGGCGACAAGAAGCTGCTGGCCGTGGCAAAGGGTGTCGAGCGGGTGTTGTAGGCTTTTTACTTTCACCGAGCCATCAAGCCCGCTATACCCTCCGGATCCTATCGACCAAGGAGCCCTTTATGTCCTTAGAATCCGACCTGCGCGACCGCGCTGAAAACAAGTGCGAACTCTGCGGAGCAACCGAAGACTTGGCTGCACTCGCTGTCACCGGCGCATCGTCGGAGGATGCGGATGGCTCGATCTTGGTCTGCCCGGCTTGCAAAAACCAAATCGAAGAACCGGGATCGGAAGACGTTCACCACTGGCGGTGCCTGAACGACAGCATGTGGAGCCAAGTCCCCGCCGTGCAGGTAATCGCCTGGCGGATGCTCAACCGTTTATCCTCCGAAGGATGGGCGCAAGACGCGCTGGGCATGCTTTACCTTGAAGACGACGCGCTCGCCTGGGCAAAGGCGGAAGGCGGCTCCAGTGAAGAGTCCGTTGGCGTTGTTCACAAAGATTGCCATGGCGCGGTCCTGGCCGCAGGGGATACGGTAACGCTGATCAAAGACCTCAACGTCAAAGGGGCGGGGTTCACCGCCAAACGCGGCACGGCCGTACGGGGCATCTCACTGGTGCCCGACAACGCCGGGCAGATCGAAGGCCGGGTCAACGGCCAACAGATCGTCATCCTAACGGAATTCGTCAAAAAGTCAGTTTAAACGCCTTCCCAGCGCTTCAAAAGATCATGGTCGATATCGAAATGGTCAAGCGCCCGCCCGACCGTGTGGCGGACCATATCGAGGATGGTTTCGGGGCGCTGATAAAACGCCGGAACCGGCGGCATGATGATACAGCCGATATCGGCCGCCTTGGTCATGAGTTCCAGATGCCCTTTGTGGAACGGCGTTTCCCGAACCATCAACAGCACCTTGCGTCCCTCTTTCAAGCAAACGTCCGCCGCCCGGATGACCAAGTCGTCGTCATAGGAATTGGCGATGCCGGAAAGCGTTTTGATCGTGCAGGGCGCAACGATCATACCTTTGGTGCGGAACGACCCGCTGGAAACCGCCGCCGCCATATCCTTGTTGGAATGCACCACGTCGGCCAGGGCTTTGACATCGTCCAAGCTATAGTCGGTTTCGATCTGAAAATTTCGCGCGCCGGATTCCGAAATGATCAGGTGCGTGGTTTCTCCCGCCGCACGCAAAGATCGCAGCATCTCGACGCCATAAACGACGCCGGTTGCACCCGTAATGGCAACGATAACCGGTTTCTTGCTCATGGGATCAATTTAGGGATTAAGCCTTTGAAGGGGAAGTCTTTTAAATCTTCCCGATACGCCCATAGTCGTCCTCGAAACGGACGATATCGTCCTCTCCCAAATAATCACCCGATTGGATCTCGATGATTTTCAGCGGCCCGCTCGTCTTATTTTCCAGACGGTGCTTCATCCCGATGGGAATATAGGTGGATTGGTTCGCAGCCAATTCCACGACGTCATCATCACGCGTAACCGTGGCGATCCCCTCGACGACAACCCAATGCTCGGCCCGGTGGCGATGCTTTTGTAGGCTCAGTTGCGCACCCGGATTAACCGACAATTGTTTGACCTGAAAATTCGGTCCAAACTCCAAGGATTGATACCAACCCCAAGGACGGTAAACCCGGGTATGGGTTTCATGCTCGTGACGGTCTCCTGCTTTGATCCGGTCGACCAAATCCTTGACCTTTTGCGCGCTCTCCTTGCCCGCAACCAAGACCGCATCGTCCGTCACCGCGATGATAATATCTTTTACCCCCGTCGCCGCTACGAGCCTAGCATCACTCCTGATGTAGCTGTCGGAGACGTCAATGGCGATGACGTCGCCCTGAAGAACGTTGCCATCGGAGTTTTTTTCGCCGATGTCCCACAAGGCGGTCCAAGACCCCACGTCGTTCCAGCCCATTTCGACCGGCACGACTACGGCCCGCTCGGTATGTTCCATGACGGCGTAGTCGATGGAGAGGGAATCCGCATCAACGAAAGCGCCTTCATTCAAGCGGAAGAAGTCCAAATCTTCTTCACCCGCCTCCAAGGCGTCCCGACAGGCGGCGACCATGGCCGGGTGCAACCGCTCCAATTCGTCGAGATAGCTCTTGCAGCTAAATAGGAACATGCCGCTGTTCCAGTGGTATCCACCGTCAGCCAAAAACGCTTCGGCCTTTTCCCGGTTTGGTTTTTCCTCAAACCGCGCAACGGAAAAACACCCCTCTAAACCGTTAAAGGCGTCACCCTGTTTGATATACCCGTAACCGGTTTCCGGATGACTGGGCTCAATTCCGAACGTCACAAGCGCGCCGTTTTTAGCCGCCTGCACTGCTTTTTGTGTCGCCTCGAGAAACGCTGCTTGGTTGGCCACCACATGATCGGACGGCAGCAACATCATCAAGGTGTCCGGTCCGTTTTTCTCGGCCAACCGCAGGGCGGCGACCGCCGCAGCAGGCGCCGTGTTGCGTCCTGCAGGCTCAAGCAGAATGCCCTGGTGTTCCTTGCCCATGGCCCGCAACTGTTCGGCGACGATAAACCGGTGCGCGTCGTTGCAAATGACCATCGGTTTTTCGAAACCGTCGCCATTCACCCGTTTGACAGTTCCCTGAAGCATGCTGTCCTCGGAGACCAAAGGCAAAAGCTGCTTTGGGAAAAGCGCGCGGGACAACGGCCAAAGACGGGTCCCAGAACCGCCGGACAGGATAACCGGAACGACCCCCATCCTCAGGCAGCTCCCCGAATGTTATCGCGATTTTCAAGGTACCATTGGTACGTCGCCTTCAAGCCATCCTTTAGGCCGATCCTGGGTTGCCACCCCAAGCCCCGCAGACGTGCCGTATCGACAAGCTTGCGCGGGGTCCCATCCGGCTTGGTCGCATCGAAAACCAATTCGCCTTCAAACCCAACGGCCTCGGCGACGGTTTCGGCCAACTCCCGAATGGTTAATTCCTGTCCGGTTCCGACGTTGATATGAAGGGCTTCAGAGTAATGCAGCACCAAATGAACGAGCGCATCGGCAAGATCATCGACATGGAGGAACTCGCGTTTCGGCGTACCGCTGCCCCAAACCTCCATGGTCGGCGCACCGGCTTCCCGTGCATCTTCGGCCTTGCGCATCAGCGCCGGAATCACGTGACTGCCGGTGAGATCAAAGTTATCGCCTGGGCCGTAAAGGTTGGTCGGTTGAGCGGAGATAAAGTCACATCCATACTGTTTGCGGTAGGCTTGGCAAAGCTTGATCCCGGCGATTTTCGCGATGGCGTACCATTCGTTGGTCGGCTCCAAGGCCCCGGTCAAAAGAGCCTCTTCCTTCATCGGTTGTTCGGCAAACTTCGGATAGATGCAGGAAGACCCCAAGAAGATCAGCTTTTCAACGCCGGCTTTGTAGGCGCCATGGATCACATTGGTTTCAATGACCAAGTTATCACGAATGAATTCGGCCGGTCGGGTATCGTTGGCGATAATCCCACCAACCGTCGCCGCAGCGACGAAAACCACATCGGGTTTATTGGCGATGAGCCAAGCTTCGGTTGCCGCCTGATCGCAAAGGTCCAACTCTTGGCGCGTCGTCGTCAGGATTGAGCACTCTTCACCGGCTAACCGCCGTACGACGGCGGCGCCGACCATCCCGCGATGCCCGGCCACCCAGACTTTTTTTCCACTTAGGGAAAAGGGCGTTTCCAGCAGCCCGTCGGTCACTTAGGCTTTCTCCTGTTCCATTTCGTCCAGGTCGTAACGGACCATTTCGCGGGCCAGTTCTTCAAAGGTGATCTTCGGCTTCCAGCCCAATTCCCGCTCGGCTTTGCTGGCGTCACCCTTCAGCTTGTAAAGTTCGGTAGGACGGAAGTAGCGCGGGTCGACTTGAACAAGCACGTCACCGGTGTCCACGTCGTAGCCCTGCTCGTCAAGCCCTTCACCTTTCCAGGCGATAGATCGCCCAACTTCCTTAAAGGAAAACTCAACAAACTCGCGCACCGAATGGCTTTCACCGGTCGCCAAGACAAAATCGTCGGCTTTGTCGTGCTGCAGGATCGCCCACATGCCTTCAACGTAGTCTTTGGCGTGCCCCCAGTCGCGCTCCGCATCAAGGTTGCCGAGATAAAGCTTCTTTTCCAGGCCAAGATGAATGGCCGCCACCGCCCGGGTGATTTTGCGGGTCACGAAGGTTTCGCCGCGGATCGGGCTTTCGTGATTGAACAGGATGCCGTTGGAGGCATGCATGTTGTAGGCATTGCGGTAGTTGACGGTGATCCAGTAGGCGTAGAGCTTCGCCGCCGCATAGGGGCTTACCGGCTGCAACGGCGTCTCTTCGTTCTGCGGCGAATGAGGTGCATTGCCGAACAGCTCAGAGGTCGAGGCCTGGTAGAACTTGACCTTGTCTTCCATCTTGAGAATACGGATGGCTTCCAACAAACGAAGCGTTCCAAGGGCGTCGGCGTTGGCCGTGTATTCAGCCGTATCGAAACTGACCTGAACGTGACTTTGCGCCGCCAGATTATAGATTTCCGTCGGTTGGGTATGCTGCACGAGACGGATCAAATTGGTCGCGTCCGTCATGTCGCCGTAATGCATATGGAACTGGACGTTCTCTAAATGCGGATCTTTATAGAGATGGTCGACCCGCCCCGTATTGAACGACGACGACCGCCTCTTAATACCGTGTACTTCATAGCCTTTGCGCAGAAGAAATTCCGCCAAATAGGCTCCATCCTGACCCGTCACTCCCGTGATCAGCGCTACATTCCTCGACATACGTTCCCCAATTCAATTAGCCCCTTGGGCGGGGCAAGTTCATCCGTGGCGGCAAATTAGCACATTCGCAACAAGAAGAAAGCCAAGATGCGGCCTAAAAAAGGTCTTTCAGGCTGATATCACCGCGCACAAGGTACAAGACGATGCCAAAGTACTCGTAAGCAACACTGTGAAAGCCTATTAAGCCATCGATACCGGGAATAAAGTCTTTCACGCTATACTGTTTGTTCCAGGGATTACCCAAGGGCGTCGCCACCACCTTAAAGCTATTGGCTTTCAGAGCCGCCGCCATCCTGAGTGTATGGGAGGGCGCAGTAACAAGATGAAGGGATGTAACAGATTCCCCCACAGCTTTTCTTAGTTCAACCGCCGACTGAATGGAGTTTTCTCCGTCTTTGATGACCGTCGTCCGGTCGCGGTCGCCGGGAAAAAAATTGAAAATAGTTTCGGCTTCGGAAGGGCGACCGGAAATCGGGTTTCCACCAGCCAGATAAATTTTCCCCGACCAAAATTTTGCCGCTTGATAGCGCTTAATACTCTGTGCTCCGGGCCACCACTGCCCCAAGGCATCCCTAAAGATGCCCGCTGTGGGAACGAAAATTGGGAGCTCACCATGCTTCTCAGCATTATAGGCCTCAACCATTGAATAAAGCGGTGTGGAGAGAAGTCTGCTCGAGACCGGAAAGCTGGAAATCAGCAGAAGAACCGCTGCCAAAGATACCAGCATCCGTCCGACCTTGCGTTTTGGCAAACACAATCCGAGCAGCAGCAAAAGAAGAAACGGTGCGGGCGGCAAAAGCAATAGGCGAACGAGCTCTTTCAAGAAATCATGCCCCTGTACAACCCGGAAATCTGTTCAGCGATGACATCATCGGAATGACACGACAAAACACGGTGTCGGGCGGCCACAGCCAGCTTTCTCCTCAGAGGCGCATCCACAACCAATCTTTCGATTGCATCCGCTAAAGATACCGCATCCATCAAAGGCACCAGCAAACCGTTTTCCTCATGTGTCACCAGTTCCCGGCATCCCGGCACGTCTGTCGCAACCAACGCCCGCTCACAGGCTGCCCCCTCAAGGAGGCTCTTTGGCATTCCTTCCCGGTAGGACGGTAAAACGACGATATTCGATTCCTGTATTAACTTAGCGACATCGGCTCTTCGTCCGAGCCATTCCACCAAGCCCGCGCCAACCCATTGCTGGAGCGTGGATTCCGGAATCGTTCTTGGATTAGCCGGGTCAGGCTCGCCAATCAGACGAACAATAATTTTTACCCCGCGATCCTTCAGCATACGGGCAGCCTCAACCAGTTCCCCCACACCCTTATCCCAAAGCATCCGGCCAACCAATGTTACAACGGGAACACCATCCGGCTCCGGTACTGGATAAAATTTTTCCGTATCAATGCCGCTCCCACGAATGAGGTAAATTTTATCATCTGCTCCCAATTTCAACCGTTTTGCAGCCGCCATATCATCTGCGTTCTGGACGACCAACACGCGTCCTTTCTGCTTAAACAGAAAACGGAACAAAAGAATAAAAATAGGGCGAAGCGACCGCGCCAGAAGGCTGTTTGAAATAAAGACATATCCCATGCCGGCAAATGCATTGACGACGGCGGGAACACCGGACATCCAAGCTGCAATCGAGCCATAAAGGATTGGCTTCATCGCCACATGATGAACGATATCCGGTTTCTCATGGCGATAAATACGGGCAATGGAAAAAATGGAGACAAGCTCAGCCAGGGGGTTTTTACCCTTACGGTCCATCGATAGAGGAATAACCCGGAAGCCTTCATTTTCTATGGCCTCCCGCCCTTGATCGACCCGTGTCGCAACAACGACCTCAAACCCTTGATCTCGGGCGGCGCGCGCCATTGGCAGCCGATGAGACAGGAAATACCAGTCTTCCGTTACAAGGTAGAGGATTTTCCTGTTTTTGGACACGTCTAGCGGATCTCCCAATCAGCGCCCAAGCGGTTTTACAGCCTCCAAAGGCTGATGCCTTCCGGCACAGTTTCACGATCCAGAACGTTGCGGACGTCAGTCACAACGCCTTTTTCGTCTTTTAGAAGTCCTGAAACAAGCGCCCAACCCTGTTTAAGATATTCACGGTGCGAAACGGCCAGAATCACAGCGTCAGCCTTTTTCAGATCACTCATTTCGGTAAGCGCAACGCCATATTCCTCGTGGACAAGCTCCGGATCGGCGAGCGGGTCATGCACTTGGGGATCAATGCCGTAATTTTTTAATTCGGAAATTATATCCACGACTTTCGTATTCCGAAAATCAGGAACATTTTCTTTAAAGGTAATCCCCAACACAGTCACAACCGGATGATGTCCCCGCCCGACCTTGAGAAGATTTTTTACCGTTTCACTGGCGACGAAACCACCCATGCCGTCATTGATACGCCGCCCGGCCAAAATCACTTGAGGATGATACCCATAAGCTTCCGCTTTATGGGTCAGATAATAGGGATCGACGCCAATGCAGTGTCCACCGACCAGCCCAGGGAGAAACGGCAAAAAATTCCATTTCGTGCCAGCCGCCGCCAAAACATCGGACGTGTCAATTTTCATGCGGTCGAAAATCACCGCCAATTCATTCATCAGTGCGATATTCAAATCACGCTGAGTATTTTCGATCACTTTTGCCGCTTCAGCCGTTTTGATCGTCGGCGCTTCATGAACGCCAGCGGTCACAACGCTCGCATAAACCTCTGAAACAATCTTCAGTGTTTCGGCATCTTGACCCGAAACAACTTTCTTAATGGTCTCGAAGCGATGCTCTTTATCGCCAGGGTTAATACGTTCCGGTGAATAGCCAACGGTAAAATCGGTCCCGCATTGAAGGCCCGATTCTGCCTCAAGAACAGGGACACATTCTTCTTCGGTAGCTCCCGGATAGACCGTTGACTCGTAAACGACGATATCGCCCTTTTTTATTCGACGCCCAAGAGTTCGGCTAGCAGCAATCAACGGCCCCAAATCGGGTCGTTTGGCTTCGTTGATCGGGGTCGGAACGGTAACAATATGAAAATCGGCCTTCGCCAGATCCGTCTCGTCGCATGTCAACAAAAGCGACGACGCCTTGAGGTCCGCCGGTTCCACTTCTCCAGTCGAATCACGACCATTGCGCAATTCTTCCACACGTCTTTCGTTAATGTCGAAGGCAATTGTTTCGACGCCCTGATGAGCGAACGCGACGGCAACCGGCAAACCAACGTAACCGAGACCAACTACTGAAATTTTCCGCCCGTGGCTCATGGTCAAACCCCGTAAAATTCCTTGTACCACTCGACGAATCTGGCAACCCCGACCTCAACCGGCGTCGACGGACTGTAATCGACTTTATTTTTCAAATCGTCAACGTCCGCCCAGGTAGCCGGCACATCTCCCGGCTGCATGGGCAACATATTCTTTTCCGCTTCAACGCCAAGATTCTCCTCCAACAGCTCGATATAACGCGCAAGGGATACACATTCGTCAGAACCGATGTTGTGAATTCTGAAAGGCGCAGTCACACTGCCTGCGGGGCTGATTTCCGGAGCTTCACCGGGTTCGGCGGGCTTATCGAGAACTCGGATCACACCTTCGACGATATCGTCGATATAGGTAAACGCCCGCTTCATATCGCCATGATTGTAAACGTCAATCGGTTTACCTTCGAGTATGGCTTTGGTAAATTTAAACAAGGCCATATCTGGACGTCCCCAAGGTCCGTAGACCGTAAAGAACCTCAAACCCGTCATCGGCAGATTGTAGAGATGGCTATAAACGTGAGCCATCAACTCGTTCGAACGTTTGGTTGCGGCATAAAGACTGATGGGATGATCGGCGGGGTCGTTGACAGAAAACGGCAGCTTGGCGTTCATGCCATAGACCGAACTCGATGAAGCATACACAAGGTGTTCGGTTCCGTTCAGGCGGCAACCTTCAAGAATATTGAAGTATCCTTCCAGATTGCTTTCGACATAAGCGCGAGGATTATCGAGGCTATACCGCACTCCCGCTTGAGCCGCCAGATTGATGACCCTTTGCGGCTGGAACCGTCGAAAGACTTCAGCGACTTTGTCGCCGTCTTCAAGATCGGTGCGTTCTTCGGTAAAGTTGGAGTTGTCCTTAAACCGGGCAAGACGAGCTTCTTTTAAGGCGACATCATAGTAGTCGTTCAAATTGTCCAGACCGACAACCTCGTCTCCACGGTCCAAAAGCCGCATGCAAACATTGCTGCCAATGAAGCCGGCACTGCCGGTTACTAGGACCCGCATAAAAAACCTACCCGGTTAAATGTCTCAAAATTTCATTTGTAGGGAGTTCCCCTGATGATTCGGGCGCACTTTATCCCATCGATTAGAAAACGGAAACCGTTTAATCAGGCGACTTTCAACCCATCTATTGCCGGTACCCGCTTTGGGATGATAAAGAGGGCGCGGTTATTGGGAAATTGAAAGCACAGTCGCGTGACCACCTCAATATCAAAATATCTAACAAGGTCAGCCGAAACACTAAAAGCAACGGCTGACAAAAAACTGGACTCGGCCATGAGCCAAGCCATCCAGACCATTTGCCGTGGGCTAAAGTCCGGCAAAACACTCTTGGTTTGCGGTAACGGAGGGTCGGCCTCAGACGCCATGCATATCGCCGGAGAACTGGTTGCGCGTTTTCTGATCGAGCGTCCGGGACTCAGGGTTATCGCGCTTGGCACCAATCCCGCCCAACTGACCGCATGGTCAAACGACTATGACTACGAAAGCGCCCTAGCCCGCGAAGTAGAAGCCTACGGAGAAGAAGGCGGCATTCTTTTGGGGATCAGCACAAGCGGAAACTCAAAAAATGTTGTCGCCGCTTTTGAAAAAGCAAAAGCAAAAGGGCTTATCACCATCACTTTGACAGGTGCTGGCGGGGGCAAGTTGGCGACACTTTCCGATATCCTTATCGACGTACCGTCGACTTCAACTCCGCGCATCCAGGAAGTTCATATCTGCCTTTACCACTTCCTGTGTGAGGAAGTGGAAAAGGCGATGGCGGACTAAATTTCAGCCGCCAGCTTGGTACCCTGGGCAATCGCTCGTTTGGCATCCAATTCGGCGGCGACATCGGCTCCTCCAATCAAATGTACCGACTGTCCGCTTTCTTTTAATGAGTCATATAAGTCGCGCATTGATTCCTGACCGGCGCAAATCACCACATTATCGACCTCAAGAACCTTCGGTTGCCCGCCGACTACGATGTGGAGCCCTTGGTCATCAATCTTTTGGTACTCGGCGCTTGGGATCATTTTAACCCCATTCATCGCAAGCTCGGTCCGGTGAATCCATCCTGTGGTTTTGCCCAGGCCCGCCCCTAACTTCGAGGCTTTTCGTTGCAGCATGTAGACTTGGCGGGCGGGTTTCGGGGCCACGGGTTCCTTTTTTAAACCGCCTGATTGAGTCGGAGTTTGCTCGACACCCCAGTGGTCCATAAACTCTTCGACCGAAAGCGTTCTTTCTGCACCGGTATGAATAAGAAACTCCGCCACATCGAAGCCAATCCCACCGGCCCCGATAATTGCGACTTTTTCTCCAACCGGTTTTTTCTCTCTTAAAACGTCGATGTAACTTAAGGTCTTCGGGTGATCCGCTCCCAGCAAATCCAACCGACGCGGCGAAACGCCCGTCGCAACGACCACTTCATCGTATCCATTGGTCAATTCGTCTACGCCAACCCGGCAATTTAGCCGAACGTCGACTCCCAACAATTCCAATTGCCGACGGTAGTAGCGGATAGCTTCGTCAAATTCCTCCTTTCCGGGAACCTGACGCGCCATATTCATCTGCCCCCCCACTTCGAACGAAGCTTCGAACAAGGTAACCGAATGCCCCCGCTCCGCAGCTGTAATTGCAAAGCTCAAACCTGCCGGCCCGGCACCGACAACCGCTAACTTTTTCTTGGCCGAAGCCGGTTTGATTTCGAAAAGCGTTTCATGACAGGCTCTGGGATTGACGAGGCATGAGCAAATTTTCATCTCGAAAATATGGTCGAGGCAAGCCTGATTGCAGGCGATACAGGCGTTGATCTCATCCGCCCGGTTCTCTTCCGCCTTTTTGACGAATTCAGGGTCAGCGAGGAAAGGCCGAGCCATCGAAACCATATCGGCGTCCCCATTGGCCAGAATGCTCTCCGCCACCTCCGGCATATTGATTCGGTTCGAGGTGATAAGCGGGATGGACACGACTCCTTTCAGCCGTCGCGTCAACCATGTCCAAGCGCCACGGGGAACCGATTGGGCAATCGTCGGCACACGCGCCTCATGCCAACCGATCCCGGTATTAATGATCGTAACACCCGCTTTTTCCAGCTCTTTGGCTAGAATCTCCACTTCTTCCCAGGACGATCCATCATCGACCAAATCGATCAAAGACAAACGGAACATGATAATAAAATCGGAGCCGACTTTTTCACGCATGCGGCGGACGATCTCAAGTGCAAACCGGATACGATTTTCGTAAGCCCCCCCCCAACGATCCTCACGGCGGTTGGTCCGTTTCACAATGAACTGATTGATCAAATAACCTTCCGAGCCCATCACTTCAACGCCGTCATATCCGGCTTTTTGGGCCAAGGCGGCGCAATTAACGTAGTCGTCTATCGTCTGCTCGACCTCTTCATCGGTCAACTCGTGAGGCGTGAACATCGAAATCGGCGCCCGGATCGGCGACGGAGCAACGGCATATTTATGGTAGGCATAGCGGCCCGTGTGCAGAATCTGCATCAATATCTTGCCGCCTTCGGCATGGACCGCCTCGGTTATGACTTTGTGGTCACCGACCTTCTCTTCCACATCCAGCATGGTCGCCCCCGGGCCCGTCCGGCCCGCCTTGTTGGGCGCAATACCACCGGTAACGATCAGACCGACGCCACCCTTGGCACGCTCCGCAAAAAAGGCCGCCTGGCGGGCAAACCCATCTGGCGCTTCCTCTAAGCCGGTGTGCATCGACCCCATCAGCACACGGTTCTTCAATGTCGTAAAACCAAGGTCCAGGGGTTTCAAAAGATGGGGGTACGGTGACGTCATAATTCTCCCTTTCATCATGCCGTCTACATAAATACGTTTTGGTTATATTATTTACGTATACGTTACCAAGGCTTCAAACTCAACTATGATGCCAAATAGTTTGTTTATTCAATAATTGGAGCATCAAATTTATAAAGACTCCTTGGGTCCTCTATCTCAATGACCCAAATGTCCCTGTCGTAATTCAACTGTTTTTCAATATAGGCGTCAGCAACGGCCTCTGAAACGGCAACGGGTCCGGTTCCGCAAAACCACCCTCTTTCGCCATCCAGAGTGTAGGCCCTGCTATAAACCCGGCTGCTCTCCCTGCTTGTAACTATTTTTAAAAAAACCGCACCGGCGTCAGGATCGCCCTTCTTTACAATCGTCAACGGAATACATCGTTGGTCACAGATTCGGAGTTGAGCTTGCACCCATATTCCAGCTTTTAAATTTGGTGAGAAACTCTCCATGATGATCCATCTGATTATCGGGCTGAACTTCCGATGATGTTGTTTAGCGTGACAAACCAACGGCCAATTGGAAAATCAAGCCCCTTTCTCTTTACTCTCCCGGCAAGCTACGCCATAAACGCTCCCGACGCCAAGTAAACGGCTATTGGGAAGCCGGCCTTGACGCAGGAGGACCGAGACGTGGCAAAAAGCGCGGCACCGCAGCTTTCGACAAGAAAAACCATTATCCGCGACCTATTCGACAGGTTGGCGCCAGAGAGAGCCAAGTGGATTGATCGGAATCGGTATTTCCATGATCAGGATTTAGCCTATTTCCGCTTCATGATTCCGGAAGGGCAAACCATCCTACAGCTAGGCTCGGGCAATGGGGATCTTCTTGCCGCCCTCAAACCCAAAAGGGGCGTCGGCGTGGACCTCAGCGGAAAAATGGTCGAGATTGCAGGCGACCGTCATCCCGATTTGGAATTTATTGAAGGCGACATTGAAAACCCAGCAACCTTAAGGAAAGCCAAAGGTCCCTTCGATTTTATTATTTTGACCGACGTGATCGGCGATTTAGAAGACGTCGTCGATACGTTTAAAAGCCTTCACCGGCTTTGCTCCCGCGACACCAGAATCATCGTTTCTTATCACTCCCCTCTTTGGGCTCCCGTGCTGAAAGCCGGCGAGTACCTCGGCATGAAAATGCCCGAGCCGGAAAGAAACTGGATGTCGCTGGGCGACATCATGGCACTTTTAAAACTGGCCGATTTCGAAATAATCCGCCGCGAATGGCGCCAACTAGTCCCCAAAAACTTATTGGGTATCGGAACCCTGCTCAATCGATACGTAGGCACCCTGCCCCTAATCCGTGCACTCAGCCTGCGTAACTATGTCGTCGTGCGGTCGCTTGCCAAACAAAAGCCCCGGCACAAGTCCTGTACCGTCCTCGTCCCTGCCCGCAACGAACGCGGTAACATTGAAGCGGCAATCCAACGAACGCCCCAATTCTGCGAAGACCTAGAGTTCATGTTCGTCGAAGGAAACAGTTCCGACGGTACGCTAGAGGAAATGAAGCGGGTCCAGGCAGCTTACCCGGACAAAGACATCAAGGTTCTGATCCAAGACGGCAAAGGCAAGGGCGATGCGGTGCGCAAAGGATTCGACGCAGCCCGGGGCGACGTTCTCATGATCTTGGACGCCGACCTAACGACGCCGCCCGAGCAAATGCCGAAGTTTTTCGACGCCCTCAATTCGGGTAAAGGCGAATTCATCAACGGAACGCGGTTGATCTACCCAATGGACGACGAGGCCATGCGTTTCTTGAATTGGATCGCCAACCACATTTTCCCGTTGATCTTCACTTGGCTGTTGAACCAACGCTTTACCGATACGCTTTGCGGAACGAAGGTCTTAAGCCGGGAGCACTATCAGAAGATCGTCGCCAACCGCTCCTACTTCGGCGATTTCGATCCCTTCGGCGACTTCGATCTCATTTTCGGGGCGGCTAAATTGAACCTAAAGGTCGTTGAGGTCCCGGTTCGCTACGCCAACAGGGAGTATGGAGAAACCCAAATTTCCCGCTTTTCTCATGGTTGGCTCTTAGTGCGCATGGTTCTGTTCGCCTATAAAAAGCTGAAAGCGTTTTAGTCGAAAAGCGAGATGTTGGATAAAAGCGGAAAATCGCAAGCACGGGCGAGCGTTAAGAACTACTTTTTTTTCGGATTGAAGCTGGTTGTCTCGGCAGGTCTGGTGTGGCTGTTGATGGCATCGGTTGATGTTACGGAAACACTTGCCCGGCTTAAAAACGCTCATTGGCCTTATTTGCTTATTGCCGCCGCCGTTCTCTTTACACAAACAGTCACGAACACCTTACGCTGGAAAGCCGTGCTAGAAGCAATTGGCAGACCTCTGTTATTTTCAAAGGTGTACAAGATCGTTTTTATCGGACTCTTCTTCAACCAAACCCTGCCTTCAGCCGTAGGTGGAGACGCGGTTAGGATTTACCTGACCAGCAAATCGGGAACCGGTGTTGGAAAAGCGGCAAACAGCGTTCTCATAGAACGGGTTGTAACAGTCCTCGTTCTCGTACTCCTAGTCGCCTTCACCCAACCCTTTTTGCTATCAAGAATTGACGACACTCCGGCAAAATGGGTCTTCCCCGCCCTTGCCGTCGCGGCGATCAGCGGAACCGTATTCCTAATGTTTCTCGATAAGCTGCCGGAGAACCTAAGGCGCTGGAAAGTCATCGGCGCCATCGCCGCTTTGGGAGAAGATACAAGAGCCCTTTTCAAGAAAACCCGGCAATCGTTTTGGTGTCTCATCTGGTCTCTCTACGGCCATATCAATCTTTCATTGATAGCGTTTCTTATCGGTCTCAGTCTGGGTCTTGACATCAGCATTCTCGACTGCCTGGTCCTTGTGCCACCGGTCATCCTTGTCATGACAATCCCTATCTCAATTGCAGGCTGGGGTGTTCGTGAGGGGGCCATGGTAGTCGCTTTCGGCATGATCGGTATAGAGAGGGTCGATGCGCTCTCGCTTTCAATAATTTTCGGATTGCTGACGATTGCAATCGCCCTTCCAGGCGGTCTTGTCTGGCTTTTAAGCACCGAACGGAAAAGTCGTCCGGATTCCGCCTGATTGGAGGCGAATAGGGTTGCTTGCAATAAGTACCGCGACAAAACCAGGGTCTTCGGCGCTTACAACTTGATTCTCTTGATTCTTTCCAATGATTTCTCAACAATGCTATAGTGAACAGGCGTTTGGGAGCGATTAGTGCTTTCAGCGCGCGCAAATGCTTAACCTATATGATCTGCAAATTGATCGACGGACATAACGAAACGCCGACAAAGGCACGACGTACCGGAGAGGGTTCCCGACAATGAATACCAACACGGCAGCGATTGAGCCGATTGAAGAAGCCGAGAGTGCGCTTGTCAAAAGCGGTGAAACCATCCAACTCATCACCGTTACCATTGGCGACGAAGAATATGGCGTCGACATAATGGAAGTCCGGGAAATCAAGGCCTGGACCGAGACGACAACCCTGCCGAACACGCCAAAATTCGTTCGCGGCGTCATCAACCTTCGGGGTGCGGTTTTACCGATCTACGACCTGCGCGCCCGGTTTGGACTGGGCCTGACCGAACCGACAAAACTCCATGTTGTCGTAATTGTCGCGGTGGAAGACAAATCGATCGGCATCCTGGTCGATGCCGTTTCCGATATTTTGATCATCCCAAAAGATGAAATCCGTGCGGTTCCGGAAATGGAACGCAGCATTGACGAAGCTTATTTGAGCGGCTTGGTTACGGTGGAGGGCCGTATGGTCGCACTTCTCGCGGTGGAAAAACTTTTTGAACTGGAGAACGAAACCTAAGCCGAGAGACCGGAAAAGAACAAACCGTCAAACGAAACAACGATAAAAACGCGCAATAGCAAATAGCGCGCAAAGGCGTCCGGCTCTCTGATATGGCGGCAGAGAAACAGGGACACGCTATGAACAATATAAAGATTGGCGTTAAGCTTTGGCTGATCGTTGGCTTTTGCTTTCTCGGCATAGTCTTCGTAAAGGGATACAGCCTCGTGGAACTCCGGGACACCATGCTGGAGGACCGCAAACTAAAAACCCAACACATCGTCGAAGCCGCGCACTCGGTCGTCAATTCCTTTGCCGGACGAGCAAAAAGCGGCGAACTCGCCATCGGAGAAGCTCAAAAGGCCGCCCTCAAAACTCTTGAAAGCATGCGCTACGGCGGCACGGAATATTTCTGGGTCAACGACCTGAAGTCCGTGGTGTTGATGCACCCGATCAAACCGAGCCTCAATGGCCAGGACCTTTCTGGACTAAAAGATGCTGAAGGCACACAGATTTTTGTCGAATTTGTGAAGGCTGTAAAAAAAGACGGCGCTGGATTCGTCAACTACCTATGGCCCAAACCCGGCTTCGAACAACCCGTCCCCAAAATTTCCTACGTGCTTGGGTTTAAAGACTGGAACTGGGTCATCGGTTCGGGCATCTACATCGATGATGTCGATGCCGCATTCCAAAGACAGCTGCTCATTAGCGGCGGAATACTGGTCGTCATTCTAGCACTTAGCGGCAGCGTTGCGTTTTTCGTCGGTCGATCGATCACCAAGCCCATTCGGCAAATGACCGCCACGATGGAAGGGCTGGCCCGCGGCGATCAGAACATTTCCATCCCGGCCCAAAGCCACAAAGACGAGATCGGCGACATGGCCCGGTCCCTCGACACAATTCGAGCCTTGGGCACGCAGGCGGCAAAAGTGCAATCCGCTCTGGATAGCGTTTCCTCACCGGTTCTGATGGTCGATGCGGAGCATAAAATCACTTACGCCAACAACGCACTCGGGAAGAAATTTTCGGCTCTGGAGTCGAAAGCGATCAAACACCTCCCTGCATTCTCCGGATCGAAAATTATTGGTGCAGGGTTTGATAACTTTCATACCTGCAACGACCTGAAACAAGGCGCGCTGGCCGTTTTGTCAAAACCCCAGAAATACCGCTTTTCAATCGGTGAAATCACCCTGGACGCGGCGGCTAGCCCCGTCATCAACGCAAGCGGCGACCGCCTCGGGAGTGTCATTGAATTCGACGATATTACCGGACAAATCGCCATTGAAAGCGAGGTCGAAGGACTGGTCGAAGCCGCTGTCGCAGGCGACTTTTCAAAACGGCTGCATACCGAAGACAAGGAGGGCTTTTATCGGCAACTCAGCCAGGGAATGAACGATCTCGTCCAAACCGTCGAAAGGGGACTGAGCGAGGTCGTCACCATCATGTCCGCCATGGCGGAAGGAGATTTGACCAAACGAATCGAAGGTGAATATCAAGGAGCCTTTGCTCGATTGAAAACCGACGTCAACTCCATGGCGTCGCGCGTCGCAGGCATCGTTGGCAACGTCATCGAAGCCACCGACAGCGTCAAAGGCGCGGCCAGTGAAATCGCATCCGGCTCGTCCGATCTGGCGGCGCGCACCGAGCAGCAGGCCTCCAACCTGGAAGAGGTGGCGGCCTCCATGGACGAAATGACCTCGACCGTCCGGCAAAACGCCGACAGCGCCCAACAGGCCAATCAGTTAGCCATGTCGGCCCGCGACACCGCCACCAAAGGCGGCGAAATCGTCACCACGGCGGTCGACGCCATGGGCAAGATTGAAAATTCGTCGGACCAGATCACCGATATCGTTGGGATGATCGACGAGATCGCCTTCCAGACCAACCTGCTGGCCTTGAATGCAGCGGTTGAGGCGGCGCGCGCCGGTGAGGCGGGCAAAGGGTTCGCCGTGGTCGCCCAGGAAGTGCGGTCGCTGGCCCAGCGGTCCAGTGAGGCGTCCAAGGAAATCAAGGACCTGATCGATAATTCCGGTTCTCAGGTCAAGCAAGGGGTCGAACTGGTCGGCCAAGCGGGCGAGACCCTGAAAGAAATCGTCACCTCGGTCAAACGGGTGACCGATATCGTTTCCGAAATCGCCGCGGCCAGCCAAGAGCAGGCGACGGGTCTCGACGAGATCAACGCCGCCGTCGCCAACATGGACGAAATGACCCAGCAGAACGCCGCTCTGGTCGAGGAAACCAATGCTGCCTCGTCGCAAATGGACAGCCAGGCGACGGAATTGGTTCGATTGCTTGATTTCTTCAAAACCGGCCAGGGGAGGATCAAGGTGGAAACTCCGCCTCAGAAACAGCCGACGCCTCCCCGGCCTGCCCCCGTCAAGGCCAAACCGGTCGCGTCCGCCGGGAAGCCTTCGCCTAAGAAGGATCGGGAACCTGAAATGCAAGAGGTGGTCGAAGATTTTGACGCGGACGACGACTGGCAGGAGTTTTAGTCAAGCAATCATAACTGGAGCTTAAGGGCCGTTTCCGGTTCGGAGACGGCCCTTCCTTTTGAGCCCAACCGGATCAGGCAAAAGGCGATAACCGTTGCATGCCCCTGCCCTATCGCTTAACAAGATTGGGGTGACAAACCAATCAAACACTAAAGGGCGGACTTTAACGTGGCGCAAACCGGTGAGATCGACTTCGACAACCTGCATACCTTGCTCGGATATCACCTGCGGCGCGCCCAGGTCGCCGTTTTCAAAAACTTCGCCGAGGCCGTCGGCGCGGAAGATATCTCTCCCGGCCTTTTCGGCGCTTTGACGATTATCGGCGGCAACGAAGGGCTCAGCCAGAACGACCTCGCCGGCGCCCTGGCGCTCGACCGCTCAACCCTCGTTTCGGTGATCGACAAACTGGAGCAGCGGACCCTCGTCGAGCGCCGCAAAGCCGAGACCGACCGCCGCAGGCACGCCCTGCATTTAACCGATACCGGGCGGGATATGCTCAAAAGACTGAAAAGCAAAGTCGCCGAACACGAACGCAACATCGCCAAGGATCTTTCCGAAGCCGAAAGGAACGTCCTTATCGACCTTCTGAGACGTCTATATGGCGGAAATGGCGAATAGTTTCTCCAACCCTTGACGTCTCGCGCTATGGTTTTCTCAATTTTTACTGTTAATATCGCAACGACTCCGGTTATTTGTTTGAACGAAGGCCTGTTTTGCTTGGTAGAAATTGTTAATTTCCAGTATGTTAGTGATCAGATTAGATTCGCCGTTTTTTTGGCCTAATGGGCGGTAGAGCCAAGTGAAGCAGGACGCACCACATTCGGAACTTTTCGACTCCGGGCCATCCCCGGAGCCTGTGGCGACTCTCACTGCCATTCCGGGCGCACAAAGCGTTGTATTGCCTCAAGGATTTCAAGCCTGGGCCGCCGAGTTCGACCGCAGCGGCAGCGACCTCGTTATCAGCCATGACGGCGAAACCATCCTCGTCAAAGGCTTCTTCCTGCAATCCCCGTCACCCGATTTGCATATCGGTTCGGACAGCCTAGTTTTGGAAGGACATATTGCGGCCCGTCTTGCTGGACCTTTGGCCCCCGGACAATACGCTCAAGCCCAGGGAGCGGGGCCAGGAGAACCGATTGGAACGGTCGACACACTGGAAGGCACGGCGACGGTTACCCGGGCCGACGGCACCAAGGTCGAGCTGAAAAACGGCGACCCGGTCTATCAGGGCGATATCCTTGAAACCGGCGACGGCGCGACGGTCGGCATCGTTTTCGTCGACGAGAGTATCTTTTCGCTCGGCGAGGATGGCCGCATGGTGCTCGACGAATTGGTCTACGACTCCGGCACCCAGGCAGGCAACGCGACCTTCAATCTGTTAAGCGGGGTCGCCACCTTCGTTTCCGGCCAGATCGCCAAGACCGAACCGGACGCCATGGCGGTCAAGACCCCTGCCGCCACCATCGGGATCCGCGGCACCCAGGCCGCCGTCCAGTGGGACGGCGAAAACGTCACCATCGTCAACTTGCCCGAACCCAACCCCGACGGCTCAACCAGCGTCGGCGAAATCGCCGTCTATTCGCCCCAGGGCGACCTACTCGGCGTCGCCAACCAGGCGGGTCAGGGCTGGACCTGGAACCCGGCCACCCAGGACGCCCCGGTCGAAGCCACGTTCTCCGACGCTCAAATTAACGATATCGCCGGAGCCGTTCTTAACACTCTCAACTCCACCCGCTCGAATTTCCAGCAGCAACAGCAACAACAGCAGGAACAAGAAGGGGAACAAGGGCAAGAGCAGACCGGCGAGGCAACGGGCGAAGCGGGCGGCGAGCCGACGGGCGACCAAACCGGCGAGGCAGGCGGGGAACCGACCGGTGAACCCACAGGGGAGCCAACAGGAGAACCGACCGGGGAACCAACGGGAGAACCAACCGGGGAGCCTACAGGGGAACCGACTGGGGAGCCGACCGGGCCCGCAGATCAACAACCCACTCCAGATGGCGGCGACCCTACGGGTGATGGCGGACCTGGTGATGGCGGACCTGGTGATGGCGGACCTGGTGATGGTGGTCCTGGCGATGGTGGTTTTGGCGGCGGCGGACCCGGCGATGGCGGTTTTGGTGACGGCGGACCAAACGATGGCGACCCAGGCGACACCATTCTTATTGGAGGGGGAGGAGACGATCCGCTTGGTTTGGGCGGCAATATTGACCCTCTTGGCCTTGGTAATTTAGGAGGAGGAGAGCAGGACGGCGGGAACCAAGACGGCGGAACGATTGCCGCTGGCGGAGGCGACGACACGGTCAACAACAATAATAATAACAATAACAATAATAATAACGAGACCGTGAACCAGACGCTTTTCGGCGGTTCCGGCTACGACAGTTTGGCGGGCGGAACCGGTGACAACTTGATCTACGGCTATGGCGACGGTGACGATCTTCTCGGCAATGCGGGTGAAGACACGCTGATTGGCGGCTACGGCAACGACAACCTGTATGGCGGGGCGGACGATGACTACCTGACCGGCGGTATTCACGGTCATCATGCCTATCCGACAACCGCTACGACGGCGAATACGTCCACCTATGTGACCACCTACACTAAATCAGGTGAAACCTATTCGAACTCGGTTATCAGCGACAACGATGTGCTTTACGGCGGTGGCGGCGACGACACGCTGATGGCGGGCTACGGAAACGACACGCTGTATGGTGGCACCGGCAACGATTTCATGGAAGGCAGCCTCGGCACCGATGTGATGTACGGCAGCGCAGGGAACGACATCATGCACGCCGACCTCGCCAACCTCACGACAGATACCGATGGCGACACCCTTTATGGCGGCGACGGGAACGACTCACTCTATGGCGCCTACGGCGACGACACCCTCGTCGGGCAAGCCGGCGACGACTATATCGTTGCCGGAAATGGTGAAGGCATTGATTTCCTCTACGGCGGGTTCCGCAAATCCGACAGCGAAGGAACTCTGACCACCCCCTCGGCAGGAACCGACACCGGCGACGACACGCTGATCGGCGGCAAATCAACTGACTTCGCCTGGGGCAGCGGCGGCGACGACACGATCATCGGCGGATATGGCTCGGATGTTCTTTTCGGCAGCGACGGCGATGATTTTCTGACCGGCGACGTAACCGGCGCCCACGCTTCGCTGATTTCAACAACGGGAACCAGTGGAGAAGGGAGCAATACGGACCATCTGTACGGCGGCCTGGGCAACGACACCCTATATGGTGGTCTCGGCAGCGACTATCTATATGGAGGATTCACCGACGGCGTGGATTCCGGAAACGACTACCTCTATGGCGGCGAAGGTGACGACCGTCTATGGGGCGGCAGCGGCGACGATCATCTCTACGGCGGCGACGACCACGACTCGGTTGTCGGCAGTACCGGCAGCGACGTCATTTACGGCGGCAGCGGCAACGATTTCCTCTATGGCGATTGGGCCAGTCCATCGACCTCCGAAACCGATATTGGCACCCCGACCAACGTCAGCTACAACGATCTTATCGTTGGCGGAATCGGCGTAGACCATCTGTATGGCGGCTGGGGCAACGACACCCTCTATGCTGGCGATGTCAGCTCCGGAGAAACAACCGACAACCAGGCAAATTACCTCTACGGTGAACTAGGCAACGACACGCTCTATGGAGCCTACGGCAACGACACGCTGGTTGGCGGCTTGGGTGCGGATTCACTCTCCGGTGGAGACGGCAACGACCACCTCTTCGGCGCTAACACCGCATCGACGACCGACATCGGCATCAATAACATGGCGGGCGGTGACGGCAGCGACGAACTGCGCGGCGGCTCTCTCAAGGACTATATGGGCGGCGGAGCAAACAAAGATTCCATGTGGGGCAACGCAGGCAACGACAGCATGACCGGTGGCGCGGGCGTTGACACTCTGTATGGCGGCGCGGGCGACGACACCATGGCCGGAGGCACGGGTGACGATTCGCTCTATGGCGGCTATGGCGCCGATACGATCTACGGCGGTGACGGCGACGACCTTATAAAAGGCCGGGCAACGAAAACCGGAGAGTCTTTCTCCGGGGCGGGAACTTACAATCTTCTTGATGGCGGCAACGGCAATGACATTATCTACGGCGGCAGCCTGAAAGACACGATCATCGGCGGAAATGGCCAGGATAGCCTTTACGGCGGCGCGGGTAACGACAAGATTATCGGTGCTGGTGGCTCCGACTACGTAAGTGCTGGCTCTGGGAACGACATAATTTTTGGCGACACAAACAGCAATTCCTCCAGCGGCACCGGCGCTGATGAAATTCATGGATACTATGGAAACGACTCCATTTGGGGCGGTGGCGGCGCCGATATTCTTAAAGGTGGAGCCGACCATGATCTGATCTACGGCGGCGCAGCAGGTGATAGTATCTATGGAGGCAGTGGCAACGACACTCTCTTCGGCAACAACGGCAGTGACTACATTGATGGCGGCGCGTCTACGGACACCCTCTCAGGGGGGGCTGGGCCTGATGAGTTCGCCTTCCAGCAAAGCCATTTCGTTAGTACGGCCTCGACAAAAGCAACAGACGTTATTCTCGACTTCAATATCGCCGAAGATAAAATTAGAGTCTTCCTCACCTCCATTAGTGCCATTACAGACGGATTAAGTACGGGCACAACTATCGTAACTGGGGCCTATACCTTTACAGGGAATTTTCAGAACTTGGGTTCCGGAACGAGCCTCGCCTCATTCTTAGCAAACGTAACCAACGATTCGGACCCTATGTTTGTCTATGATTTTGATGGTTCCACCGGCACCCTCTACTACACCAATGATACGAGTAATCACGGATCCTATCAGGCTATTGCCAAGCTGAATGGGGTGTCTTCACTAAACACCTCCAACATCACCCTTGCAGGCAGCAGCAACCCTGTGGCTTAGCTGTTTGACATACTTCTCTTAATGGCCTCCCCGCCCCCAATCACTACAGAGAAACGACCGCAATCACCAGAAACCCTCTGTCTTCGGGTTCAAACGCTCTTGGCTGCGCAAAAGTTAAAAAGGGCTGAAAACCTTTGCCGTCGTTCAATGCGCGCCTATCCCGACCACCTCAACCTTAAACGCCTCATGGGCGGTATCTGCATGCTCACCCACCGTCCCGGCGATGCGGAGCGGCTGTTTCGCGAGGTGCTGGACAAAGAGCCGACGGACCCGGCGACCTTGACCAATCTCGGGACGGTGATGATGTTCACCGACCGTTGGGCCGAGGCCGAAACGGCCTTCAAGCTTGCCTTGGAGCTACGCCCAAATTTGGCCGGCACGCTCGACCAACTGGGGCAGGTCTACCATGCCCAGGAGCGCCTGGACGACGCCTTGGAGTGCTATGAAAAGGCCGTCGAGGCCGATCCCACCTACACCCGGCCCCATGCCAGGATGGCGGTTATATACATGGGCAAGGGCGAGAAGGCCAAAGCCTTCAGGTCGCTCCGCGCCATCGGCGAGGGTGAGAACGGCAAAGCCCATGCAAAAGTCGCCCTCGGCGACATGCATCTGGAAGAAGGCCTGCCAGGGCGCGCCGTCCGGTACTACAGAGAAGCGGGCCGCAAGATGCCCGAAAACATCGACGTCATGCGCAAGCTGGCCGACGCCTACAACCAGTGCGGCGCGGCCGATCAGGCCCACCCCCTGCTGGAACGTGTCATCCGGCTCAAGCCCGAAGCGCCCCATGGCTACGTCGCCTTGAGCAGCAACCTGACCAACCTGGGGCGCATTGAGGAAGGCGAAGAGGCAATCCGCACCGCCCTCTTGCTCGCGCCAAACCATCCCGGCGCACTCTGCCAACTCGCCATGATGGACAAAATCACCCCCGAATCGCGCGAGACGGAACGCATGCTGGCGCTGGTCCGCGGCAAGCGCCTCCCCGCCAGCCAGCGTATTGCGGTCCATACCGGTCTGGGCCGCATTTATGAAAAAAGCGGCGACTTTCAACTGTCCTTCGCCCACTACTCCACCTCGGCCCGGCTGCGGCGCGCCAACTTCGAGCGCAACAAACAAATCTATCGCCGCGAAACGACCACCCAAAGCGTCGATATGTTCATCGAAGTTTTTACGCCGGAGTTTTTCAAGCAACGCGAAGGCTGGGGCGATCCCTCGGAAATTCCGGTTTTTATCGGCGGATTGCCGCGTTCGGGCACAACGCTTACCGAGCAGATCATCGCCGCCCACCCTCAGGCCTTCGGCGCGGGCGAGCTAATGGACATCCCACGCATCTCGGACGCCGCCGTGCGGATGACCGGGCGCAAAAAACGCGCGCCGCGCTGTTTTCCCCTGCTGAGCGAGGAACAGGTCGCGACCCTGGCCTCGCAGTATCTGGACCGGGTCGACAGACTTTCCAAAGGAGAAGCGGCTAAGGTCACCAACAAGCTTCCCGGCAACTTCATGCATATGGGCTTGATCGCCCTGCTTTTCCCCAAGGCCCCGCTCATCCATTGTAAACGCATCCCGCAGGACAGTCTGCTTTCCTGCTTTTTCACCAACTTCGCCAACGGTCACCTTTACAGTTACGATATCGGCGACTTGGCCCATTATTGGCGGCAATACAAGCGGATTATGGATCATTGGGAGGCGGTGTTGCCGGATCGCATTCTGCAGGTTCAGTATGAAGACACCATCGCCGAACCGGAGCCCCGCAGCCGGAAGCTTATCGACCATTGCGGCCTGGCGTGGGACGATGCCTGCCTCTCCTTCCACACAGTTGAGCGCCCCATTATGACGGCCAGCAAGCTTCAAGTCCGCAAACCCATCTACAACACCTCGGTCGCCCGCTGGAAGCGTTACGAGCCCTGGCTCGGGCCGATGAACGATATCCTTGCCGAGTTCGCCGATGCCCTATAGCCGCGCCGTGATGGACTTTTCAAATGCCGGAATGTTGACCGATCTCATTCATGACGTCGCCTGGACGGCAGGGCAGCTGGCCGCTGCCGTAACGGCGCGCAGCCGAGACCTTGAAACCCAAGGGATTGCGGCGGGAGACCGGGTGATAATCGCCCATGGCGGGACGCCCGCTTTTTTTGCCGATCTTTTCGCCGTTTGGTCTCTCGGCGGATGCGCCGTCTGCCTCAACCAAAGCCTGACCCGCAATGAAGTGGACAATCTCAACACCTTCATCCGTCCCGCACTGACATTAGAGGAAGGACTGCCCCGTCCTTCGTCGGAGGAACCAGCCGACATTCTGGCGATCAACCAGCCGAAGACCCGGGAGGCCCTGGTCCTGTTCACCTCGGGCACCACCGGAGATCCCAAAGGCGTCGTTCATACATTCGGTTCTTTGAGCGCCCGCATCGCCCTCAACCTCAAGCATATTCCCCAGGGCAATTTGGCCCGCAGCCTTTGCGTCCTGCCGACCCACTTCGGTCATGGACTGATCGGCAACTGCCTGACGCCGTTGGCCGCTGGGTCCGATCTGTTTCTTTTGCCCGCCCCGGACTTCCGCCGGATCATGACATTGGGAGCTTTGCTCAACGAACGGGACATCACTTTTATGAGTTCCGTTCCGGCCTTTTGGAAGATCGCGCTCAAGGGTGCGCGCCCGACCAAGCAAACCCTTAAACAACTCGGTATCGGCTCCGCCCCCCTGGCGGCGGCCTTGATCGAAGAAATCTCCGGCTGGACCGGCTGCCCGGACGTCCGCAACATGTACGGCATCACCGAAACCGCCAACTGGATCGCCGGTGCCTCGACGTTAGAAGAACCCGCGAGGGACGGATATGTCGGAAGACCCTGGGGCGGCGAAGCGGCGGTGCTCGGCGAAAATGGGAAACCACAGGCGACGGGTGAAGGTGAAATTCTCATCCGGTCGGACGCCTTGATGGCGGGCTATTACAACCGCCCGGACCTGACGGAAAGCGTTTTCCATAACGGATGGTTTCGTACCGGAGACAAGGGTATTATCGACCCCAACGGCGGCATTACCCTAACCGGCCGGTTGAAAAACGAAATCAACCGGGCGGGCATGAAAATCTCACCCGAGGAAATCGATCTTCTTTTGGAAGGCCACCCCGCCGTCGCCGAGGCCTGCGCCTTCGGGCTCGACGACCCAATCGCTGGAGAAATCGTTGGGATCGCTCTTGCCTTGAAGGACGGCGCAGCTTTTACTCAATCGGACTTTCGCGCTTGGTGCGGCGAGCGCATCCGCACCGAATGTATCCCCGAGCGCTGGTTCGTCCTGCCGGACATCCCTAAAACCGACAGGGGCAAGCTCAACCGCGACACCGTAAAGGCCGTTTGCCTGGAGGAAAAAGATCAATGAACACCAACTGGCGACCCGGCCAACCCATCGCCCTGGAAACCGAACGGTTCCGCATCGCCTCCATACCACCGCGAGCCACCGATGCAACCTACCTGTCCTGGTGGAATGACCCGGAAGTACAAAAGGGGTTGAATATGCCACCACGCAATTGGACCCTACAGGATGCGCAACGGCATGTGGCCTCCTTCGACAACCGGCGGCGCTTTCACTTGGGGATTGTCGATAAAGCGGCCGGAAAACTGATCGGCTTCATTTCCCTGTTTCGGGAAAACCACGGACGGGTCCAGACCAACTCGGTTATTGGCGATAAGGACTACTGGGGGCAACGCGTGGTGTTTGAAGTGCGCGAACGGATCATACGGTTCATCTTCGAGGAAATGGACGCATACAAAATCACCGCAACCGTCAATGCCCGCAACCTTCCCTCCATCTACAACTACAAAGCCCAGGGCTTCACTTGCGAGGCGATCTTGCGCGACCACGCCGAATGGATCGAAGGCGGGCGGGTGGATATGCTGCAATTCGGCTTATTGAAACCCGAATGGGAAGACCGCCAAACGGGAGAAGAGGCATGATGAAAAAAGCCGAAGCCCAGGCTCGCAGGCTGCTTGCCGAAGCCGTTTCGACCGTCGTCCGGCAGGTCCCCAAAGACGCCCGTTTCGATCAACTCGACCGGTGGGACAGCCTAGCCCATATGCGGCTTATTCTCGCCATGGAGGAACAGTTAGCGAGGCCCCTATCGACGGAGGAAATCTTATCCATCGAATCCCTCGCCGACATAGCCAAAATTCTTTCTAGTTAGAGAGCGGTCCGGCCCTAAGAAGCAATGACCGGTAGAGACTCAAGCAACTCCACAGCGTCTTTTAGGCGGTCCTGCGGCTGGCGTTCAAGCGCCGCCATAATCCAGTCGTTCAGCGCCCTATCCATTTCCAAGTCGATCTCACCCGGCGGCACGACGCTTTTCGAGTATTCACTTTCCGGTAGTTTCCCGGTGATCATCCGATAGGCGAGCACGCCGATAGAAAAAACGTCGGTCCGCTTGTCGACCAGCTCAAAACGCCGGGCAAACAGCTCCGGGCTCATATAGGCCCGTTGCGCCCCCAAAACGGGATGTGGCGTAAAGCCTTCGCCCTCTGGTCCTTTGGCCATACTCAGATCTCCTAGGCGCAGCGTTCCACCCTGCCCTAAAAAGAAGTTGGTCGGCGTAATATCCCGGTGGACGATGTCCTGTTCATGGAGATGGGCCAGTCCCTCCAAACAATCCCTTAGAACCCGCACCACACGGCGTTGCGGTAGCGCCCGCGGTCGTGGCCGCATCGGCGTTTGAACCCAGATTTCGTTCCACAGGGTCGCCGGATGCAGCGGCATAATGAAATAGGGCGACTCCCCAGAATCGTCACTATGAAGGCAGCGGACAATATGATCGTGCGAAACAGAGGCCATCTGCGTTAGTTCAAACAGAAAACGTTGCTTGGAATGCTTAATGTCGGCTTCCGGAAATTTTTCAACCGCATCGGGCCGCTCGACAACCGGCATCGGTTGGTAGCGTTTCACGGCGACCAAACGACCGTTTTCGTCATCCTGGGCGACAAATACGGACGCAAAAAGCGAGCGGTGCATTGGATACATCAGCCTCAAACGCACTGCCTCGGGCTTCTTTTTGGTCTTTTTTCGTCTGCTCATCTCTTTCTTATTCCTACCTTCATTCAGACTTCCAAGTCCGCTTGGCGATACTAAAGGATTATCCTAAAGTCAGCGCCATGAAAATTCTCCTGGTCAGCCGCCGTTATCCTCCCCATCCGGCCCGAGGGTCGGCTTTTACGGTTCAACGTCTCGCGGAAACGCTGGCTCAAGGCGGCGTCGAGGTCGTCGTTATCAATACGCCCGACATCCCGGAGATGAAGACCCGCTGGCACAACGGAGTGCGCATCTACGACATCCCCTTTCCGACAGTGCCGTCCTTAAGACAGGTCCGCTCGGAAAATACGGCAATCGCAAAAAACCTGATGACCCGCATTCACGAGCGCCGCAGGGAGGTCATTGGAAGTATTGTCGAGATCATCAAGTCGGAAGCACCGACGATTGTTCATACGATGACCACGTCCTTTCCGCCTGCCGCTATCTGGAAGGCGGCCAAACAATCAGGCATACCCGTCGTCCATACCCTTCAGCTCCATTCGCTCCTTTGCCGCAAGGAACAGATGTTCGACAAAGGCCGCCGGTGCGAACGTCCCTGCTGCGATGCCTGCCGTCAGGATACCGAGAATTCCATAAACGCAACCCAATGGGTCGACGCGGTGGTCGGCTGTTCGCAGTTTATGACAGACCGTCATCTGGAATTCGGTTTGTTCAAAAACGCCAAAATAAAAACCGCCATCTTCAATTCGACGCCCGCGAACCCGCTTGCCAAACGAATCCGCCCGCCGTCCGAACCTCTGCAAATCGGCTTTCTGGGTCAAATTTCGGCGGACAAGGGTGTCGGTTGGCTGGTCCGTCAGATGGCGCGTCTTCCCAAAAGAAATTGGCACTTGTGGCTTGCCGGTCGCGGCCCCCGCAGAAACGAAAACATTCTCACTCAACGCCTGAAACCCCTACCGGCCAATCATATCGGCTATCAAGATGCGCAAAAATTCCTCACCCACATCGATCTACTGGTCGTTCCGTCGATGTGGGATGAACCGTTCGGTCTCGTCGCCATCGAGTCCCTGGCCGCCGGAACCCCAATTCTGGTGGCTGAACGTGGTGGACTGACTGAAATCGCCGAAGCTTCAGGCCGGGCAGCTGAAACTTTTGACCCGGCGAAACCTCAAACATTTCATCAAAAAATGCGGCAAATCCTGAATGCGTCCCATAGGTTCCGCGATCCCGCGTTGCATGCGGCCTGCCGATTGACCGCCGAAAAATTCTCTCCTAACCGCATGGCCGAAGAATACCTCGCCGTTTACCGGCAACTTCTTTAGAGGGATTATTCTTCTTTGACGGTCTTTTTCGCCACTGGACGCTTCAAGCCAGCCGGTGCGTTTTTTTCTTCGTTGGCGAAGGTAAATCGCCCAAACAAAACGCAACCCTTCATCCCCGGATCGCAGTCGCGTCCGGAAACCTTGCCACAGGCACCGTTTCGATAGTGGGGACACCCCCATCCGCTCATTTTTCCTGCTCCAAACAGCTTGCCCTTCTTATATTAGATTTTAAGGCAAACTCCAGCGGTTTGGAATTGATCTCATGCGGAACCAGCCAATCGTACAGCGCGGCCTGCGCTTAGCCTCTTCGCTTTTCTTATGGCTCGTGGCGTTGGGAACAACGGCGACCCTGGGGCAAAACCCGAGCCCCTATTCAACGCCGCCTCTCCCCCACCCGTTTCAAGACGCTTTGGCCGACGGACGCGCCTGCCCCGACTGTCCGTCCATGATTCTTCTTCAACCTGCCTCCTTTGTTATGGGAGCTATGCCGGGAGTAGGACTGAACAATGAGCGAACCGACAAGAACCATCCCATTCCGGTAGAAATCCCAAAATCCTTCGCCATGTCGATCCAGGAAGTAACCCGGAGCGAATTCGCCGCTTTTATCGCCGCCAACCCGCAACAGGAAACGCCGGGACCTTGCGCAGGTTTGTTCGATGGCGTGTTTGAAAAACGCGACAACGCCGATTGGAAGTCCCCCGGTTTTCAACAAACCGAAGATCATCCAGTGGTTTGCGTTTCCTGGCACCAGGCGAAAGCCTATACCGAGTGGCTCAGCCGCATTACCGGACAGACCTATCGCTTGCCAACCGAAGCCGAATGGGAGTTTGCAGCACGCGCTGGGAGCGCCGGTAAATACTGGTGGGGAGAGCATATGGCAGCCGGTAAAGCCAACTGCCTCGGCGACCAATGCGGAGAACGCTTCACCAATACGGCCCCCGCCAAAGCGCTGGAGCCCAATCCTTTTGGCCTTTTCAACATGGCGGGCAATGTCTGGGAGTGGACGGAAGATTGTTATGTCGCCGATATCTACGCAAAAAAGCCCAGCCATTTCCCAGCCGCAACAACCGGGCCGGAAGATTGCAAAAGAGTCATCCGGGGCGGCTCCTGGAGCGACAACGCCTGGGTTCTGCGGTCTAGCTTCCGTGAAAGCTGGAAGCCGGGCGTCCGGCTGAACGACCTAGGTTTTAGGGTGGTTCGGACATCGGCCAACCTGCCGATATAAGGCAAAAAGCCGAAGGCGGTTCCTCCTTCAACCCTTTAAATCGTATGCTTCAGACCATAGTATAGAATTGTCCAGACCTGAATTGGCGCAGGGAAAGTTAATATGCAGCAGACCATTCTGATTGTCGGGGACGATCCAGAAGGGACCGCATTCCTGATCAAGGTTCTCAATGAAGATGTGGCTCTCATCGAGGCGGCGACGGAAGGTGCGGCCATGGCACTGGCAAGCGAAAAATCACCCGATGTCATCGTCGTCGATCTCGCCTCAAAAAAACTGAATCCTTTGCAGGTCATGGGGTCTCTGAAATCGACCATGCGGACGGCGGAAATCCCAATTCTCATGCTCGCCGATTCGCATCAAGACCCGGATGTTGAACGAGGGTTCTCAAAAGGGGCAACCGACGTCATGGCCCGTCCTCTTCGGCAAACGATCATTCGCCATCGCTTAGGCAACCTTCTGGATCTTGTGCGCTTCCGAAAAGAAAGAATCACTCATGCCGCCACCGACGGCGTCACCGGTCTCGCCAACCGAAAGCTTTTCGACGATCAGTTGGAAACCGAGTTGTTAAGAGCCCAACGCCGAGGCGTTCCTCTATCCGTCGTCATCGCCGAAATTGACGCCTTTCCAACCTACATCGAAAACCACGGCCGCCAGAACGGCGACGGCGCGTTGCGGGACGTTGCCGAAATCATGCGTTCGAAAGTAAGACGCCCCGGCGATCTTTTGGCCCGGCTTGGCGATCATTTGTTCGCCTGCATTCTTCCGGATACCGATGAAGCAGGCGCGCTCGCCGTCGCCGAGTTTTTCCGGGACGGCGTCGCAAACCTCAATCTACCTCTGTCAGCCGAAAAAGAAGCCGATCCTTTAAGCCTAATGACCGGGGTCGGTCACGCCTTGGCCAATGAAGACATCGACCGCCACCAAATCGTCCTCCTGGCCGAAGAAGATCTGCAGGTTTACAAGCAGGCCCTGGAGAACCCGGACTACAACCCCTTTGAAGAAGAGCCGGAAGAACCCGAGGAACCCAAGCCGGAAACGCCGCAAATACTCGATATCGACCCCGAACTCTTCAGGGTTCTTCATCCCAAGCGTTGGTCCGATAAGAGAAGTTGAAACGAAACTCTTGTGCGGTGCGGTATGCCTGTGCAATATCACCGCCATCTTCACATTTATTAGCGAATAAGTTTGCAGAGGCGTCATGACCAAACCTCCTAAAATGTTTTTCCAGCCCCTCGCCATCGGCGCGCCGGAACCTTTCCGCGAAGTCCCTGTTGCCCTTGAACGGATGATCCACTTTTTTCCGCCGCATATCGAAAAGATGCGGGCGAAGGTTCCCGACATGGCGAAACAGGTCGACGTTTTGTTGGGCAATTTGGAAGACGCCATTCCCGCCGACGCCAAGGAAGCGGCACGCGCCGGCTTCGTGGAAGTCGCCAAAACCGTCGATTTCGGCAGCACCAAACTTTGGACGCGGGTCAACTGCCTGAACAGCCCCTGGTTTCTCGACGATGTGACCGAGTTAGTCGCCGCCGCAGGCAACAAACTCGACGTTATCATGCTGCCCAAAGTCGAGGGCCCTTGGGACATTCACTACCTAGATCAACTGCTGGCGCAGCTGGAAGCTAAGCACGAAATCAACCGACCGATCATGATCCACGCCCTTTTGGAAACCGCGCAGGGCGTCAAGGAAGTGGAAGCCATTGCCGCCGCCAGCCCCCGCATGCACGGTATGAGCCTCGGCCCGGCTGACTTGGCGGCGTCGCGCGGCATGAAAACCACCCGCGTCGGCGGCGGCCATCCCTCCTATGGCGTCTTGGAAGACCCACGCGAAGACGAAGGACCGCGCACGCTCTATCAACAGGATCTCTGGCACTACACGGTCGCCAAAATGGTCGACGCTTGCCAAACATACGGCATCAAAGCTTTCTACGGGCCTTTCGGGGACTTTGCCGATGACGCGGCCTGTGAAGCCCAGTTCCGCAACGCCTTCCTACAAGGCTGCGTCGGCGCCTGGTCGCTCCACCCCAAACAGATCGATATCGCCAAGAAGGTGTTCAGCCCCGACATCAAAGAAGTATTGTTCGCCAAGAAAATTCTGGCGGCCATGCCCGACGGAACGGGCGCCGTCATGATCGACGGTAAGATGCAGGACGACGCCACCTGGAAGCAGGCCAAGGTTATCGTCGACCTCGCCAAACAAGTGGCGGCGAAAGACCCGGAAATGGCCAAAGCTTACGAAATGGACTAATTGGTCCCATTT
>Ga0070727_10000511_pt1 | contig 46863 bp, 45 predicted proteins | sample tdAd472_FD_66722 | JGI IMG/M metagenome (GOLD analysis project Ga0070727, IMG submission 66722) | Marine sediment microbial communities from the Atlantic coast under amendment with organic carbon and nitrate - tdAd47.2 | ecosystem: Environmental > Aquatic > Marine > Coastal > Sediment | place... | reverse complement strand
GCGGCTACAACGACGACGCGGACGTAGCGTTGCGGATGATCGAAGAGTTGGGCGGAAGCGCCTCGCGGGAAGAGGTAGAGCGGCTGGGGTGGGAGATTTTTTGGGGCGACGGCGGAGAAGGTTTGATCCAACGAGAGCGCTGGCTGGTGGAAGGCGATCTACTGGAGAGGCTCGGGGAGCAGGCGCGCTTGGCGATCTTCACCGGGCGCGGGCGGCGGACGGCCGGGCACACGCTTCGGCGGTTTGCAGCGGAGATCGCGTTTGACCCGATCGTCACCTCGTCCGACCTAGAGAATCTGAAGCCGGCCCCGGACGGTTTGCTGCGGGTGAGAGCCGCGCACCCGGCGGCGGAGATCGTGTTTGTAGGCGACAACGTGGACGACGCTCGAGCGGCGCGGGCGGCGGGGGTTCCTTTTGTGGGGATCGCCGAGCGCGAGCTGCATCAGCGAGACGAAATCGTGCGGCTGTTCGAACAAGAAGAGGCTCGGGTTGTGATCGAAACGGTGAATGAGTTGGAGCAGGCGGTAGACGCCGCCTTCGCGACTGCGAGAGCGTAGAGAGATGCCGCGACGCGCCAAGATCGAACGGTTGACGAAGGAGACGCAGATTCGCGCCGAGTTAAATCTCGACGGGAAGGGGCGTTATGAGATCTCGACCGGGATCCGCTTCTTCGACCACATGCTGGAGCTGTTCACCAAGCACGGCGGGTTCGATATGAAGCTGACTGCCGAGGGCGATCTCGACGTCGATCAGCACCACTTGGTGGAGGACGTGGGGATCGTACTGGGGCAGGCAGTGGCGCAGGCCTTGGGAGACCGCAAAGGAATCAACCGCGCCGGATATTTCCTGCTGCCCATGGACGAGACTCTGGTGGCGGCGGCCGTGGATTTGGGCGGACGACCGGCGTTGGTCTATCACGCGCCGACGCGCTTCCGACTCGTGGGCGACTTGCAGACGGAGCTGCTGCACGACTTCTTTGACGGCTTTGTGGTGCACGCCGGGGCGAACCTGCATGCGAGGGTGCTCTACGGAAGGTCGAACCATCACAAGATTGAAGGGATCTTCAAGTGCTTTGCACGTGCGCTGCGCTATGCCTGCTCGACGGATGCGCGGATGAAGGATCAGCTGCCGAGTACGAAGGGGCTGCTGGAGAAGGCGGCGAAGGGACGGTCATGACGACGGAGGACGAGTTTCAGCAGGCCGTTGAGGATCTGCGACGGTTGCTCGAAGAGGCTCCGGCGGAGTGGGCGCACTGGAGCGAGACGGACGCCGCGCGGCCGCGGGCGGACGGAGGCTGGTCGATGAAGCAAGTCGTCGGGCATCTGGCGGATTCGGCCGGGGTGAACCTGCAGCGCTTCTTGCGTGGCCAGATCGAGACGGGATTTGTGATGGTCTATCCGCAAGATGCGTTCGTTGAACTCGGCGGATACCAGCACCGGACCGCGGCGGAGACGATCGAGCTGTGGAGCGTTCTGAATCGCCAGGTGCTGCACGTGGTCGAACGGATTCCGGGAGAGGCGCTGGACAACTTGTGCGGGAGGGGCGGCGGGGAGGACTGGACGATCCGATTCCGCGTGGTCGACTATCCGGCGCACATTCGCGGGCACATGGGACAGATTCGAGCGCTCGGCGAGGAGTTGGGGGAGAGGCCGCAATGATCGCAATTTTCGACTATGGGGCCGGGAACCTGCGCTCGGTAGAGAATACGTTGGACGCGGTAGGCGCAACGTACGACATCGTCAACGACGCAGCGAGCCTGGAACGCGCCGACAAGATTATCTTGCCCGGCGTGGGGCACTTTGGGCAGTTGTTGCGGTCGCTGGATGAGTTGGGAGTGCGTGACACGCTGAAGGAGCGCATGGCGGCGGGCGTGCCCTTCTTGGGGATCTGCCTGGGGCTGCAGGCGCTGTTTGACGACAGCGAAGAGGCGCCGGAGTTGAAGGGGCTCGGGGTGTTTCCGGGGCGCGTTGTGCGCTTTCCAGAGAACCTGACCGTGCCCCAGATGGGTTGGAACAAGTTGCAGCCTAAGGGCGATCCGAAGCTGCTCGCGGGACTTGGCGAGGCGCCGTACGTCTACTTCGCCAACAGCTACTACGTTCCGGTGGAGACGGCTGGGGAGCGGGCGGCGGCGGCGTGCGAGTACGGCGGCATTGGGCTGACGGCGGCGCTGGAGGCGGACAACATTTTCGGAGTCCAGTTCCACCCGGAGAAATCGAGCGCGGTAGGACAGAAGATCGTTACGAATTTCCTGGCATGCTGACCAAACGAATAATCCCTTGTCTGGACGTGAGCGAAGGCCGCGTCGTGAAAGGCGTCAACTTTGTGGGGTTGCGCGACGCGGGCGACCCGGTGGAACTCTCGGATCGCTACAACCTGGACGGCGCCGACGAGTTGGTGTTCTTGGATATCACGGCGTCGAGCGACCGGCGCGAGATTATGAAGGACGTCGTGGAACGCACGGCGCGGAAGGTCTTTATTCCGCTGACGGTCGGCGGCGGCATTCGAACCGTGGCGGACGCGCGCAAGATTCTGATGGTGGGGGCGGACAAGGTCTCAGTGAACACGGCCGCCGTAAAACGCGCGGAGACGATCACGGAACTCTCCAACGAATTCGGGGCGCAAGCGGTGGTGCTCGCGATCGACGCCCGGCGGGTCGAGCCGGGCAAGTGGAACGTCTATATCTACGGCGGCCGTGAGGATACGGGTATCGACGCCGTGGAGTGGGCGCAGAAGGGCGAAGCGCTGGGCGCGGGCGAGATCCTGTTGACGTCGATGGACGCCGACGGAACCCAGACCGGTTTCGATTGCGCGCTAACCAAGACGATCGCGCGGGCGACGGGCATCCCGGTGATTGCCAGCGGCGGTGGCGGAACGCCTGAGAGCTTTGTGGAAGTCCTGACCGACGGGGAAGCTGATGCAGCGTTGGCGGCGTCGATCTTTCACTACGGGACGTACACGGTCGACCAGTTGAAAGAGACGCTCGACAAGGAAGGGATCACGGTGCGTCCCCCGGCTCGCTAGGGTCGAGAGGCGACGAGGGTAGAAGGAAGAGGAACGGCACTTTGGCGCATATCTTCCACGACCTGGATTACACGGTCTCGCTCTTTATCGTGCAAGACCGGCAGGTGCTGTTGGTCCATCACCGCAAGCTGGGGCGCTGGTTGCCGGTGGGCGGGCACATTGAGATCGGCGAAGACCCGGAAGAAGCCGCAGTGCGCGAGGCGAAGGAAGAAAGCGGGTACGACATCGAACTCGTGGGCGCTCGGCCGCCCCGAGACTTCCCGGGAACAAAGATTCTGACCGCCCCGAGCTACCTGGACGTTCACGATATCTCCGAGCATCACCGGCACGTCGGGCTGATTTACTTCGCTCGTGTTGCAGGCGGCGAGTTGCAGTTGGCCGAGGCCGAGCATCACGCCATCCGCTGGTTTACGCCTGAAGATTTGGCCGACCCGGAGTTTGAAGTCCCCGAAGCGATCCAGTTCTACGCCGGCGAGGCGCTGAAGGCAATCTCATGATCATTCCGTGCATTGATTTCCAGGGCGGCAAAGTCGTCCAACTCATCCAGGGCCGGGAGAAGGCGCTGGAGGGCGAGGCTCCGCTGACGATGCTGGAGAAGTTCGCGGCGTTCGGGGTGATCCAAGTGATCGACTTGGACGCGGCGATGAACCGCGGCGAGAACAACACGATGGTCGAGGACTTGGCGGGACGCGCGAAGACGCGGGTCGGCGGCGGGGTACGAACGGTTGAACGAGCGCAGGAGCTGATCGAGGCCGGTGCGTCGCGGGTGATCGTGGGCACGGCTGCTTACAGGGGCGACGGAATCAACGCTGAGTTCCTGGAGGCGTTGGGCGCCGCGGTCGGGAAGGAGCGCGTGCTGCTTTCGCTCGACTCGAAGGGCGGCAAGATTACGGTGCAGGGCTGGCAGCAGGCGGTGGATCTGACGGCGGAAGAGGTGGTGGGACGGCTGGAGCCCTACTGCGGCGGATTCCTGTGCACCTACGTCGACAAGGAAGGGATGCTGGAGGGGACCGACCTGGACTGGTATCGGCGCTTGCGGGCGGCGACCGAGCACGAACTCACGGCGGCAGGGGGAATCACGACGCTCGATGAGATTCGCGAGTTGGACGGGTTGGGCATCCACGCGGCGTTGGGGATGGCGATCTACACCGGGCGGTTAGACTTGGGCGAACTGGCGGAACTGAACGAGCGATTGAAGACGACAGCCTGAGGATCAGGCTGTCGTCTCTGTGAACCCGGGCAGCGGGCGAACCGCCTTAGCGGCGGCGCGGCGCTTCCGCCTTCGCGGCGTTCTCTTCCTCTAGAAGAGCCAGTTCTTCTTGGCACTCGATGCAGTGACGAGCCCAAGGGATCGCCTCCAGGCGTTTGCGTGAGATCTGCTCGTCGCACTCGCCGCAGTGGCCGTACTCGCCGCCTTCGATACGATCCAGGGCTTCGCGGATCTCACGCAGCAGCATGACGTCGATGCTGTTGCGGTTGAGGAACAGCCATTCCTCGTGACTCTGCAAGGCCAGGTCCTCTTCATTCGACGTCTTCGCGTCCATCAGGGTCTGGCCGGCGCGGGCCGATTGCAAGTTGGCCTGCAGATCCGCCTCCTTTTCTTCGAGCGCCTTCCGAAATTTTGTCGTCTGGGCCTTTGTGAGGCCTCTTGTTGCTGTTGCCATTTCTCTTACACCTCAACGTCCGCCGGTTCCCATACCGGCTGGAGCTTCTCCGTTAATCGGTCCGCGAAGACCGATCCAATAGTCGAAATTGCTTGCGGGATGGGCTCTTCAACGAAGCCGCTGGGGTCACACACGCGAATCGACCGGGGAATCGTACCCTGGCCTTTTGGCTGCGCAAACCGGTGGAACACCTGAAAACGTGTTGTGTTAGTGCCGGAGCAGGACCGGACCATGAGTACCGGTCCCGCAATGAATGAAGGGAGATTATACGCAGAATGCCGACGGGCTGCAACCATTTTTCGTTTTTCCCTTTCCTTCGCCGTTGAGGGTAGCACCGGGTCCAAGGTTTTCCCGGGGCGCCTCGCAGGGTTAAGGACGCAGAAGACGGCAAAAAGGTTCATCGCCGTGAGAGAAATGTCACAGGGCCCCGCGGCGCCCTATGATAGGGAATCCCTTGTTGAGAGCCGGGTTCTCGATACCACGTAACTTTCGAGCGCCGCCTCCCGAATAGACGGGTGTGGCGTCTCTCAGTCACGCAATCGACCTCGGCTCGTCGTGGAGCTTCTTGAGCGAACCGAGTCCAGCCGGAGCGGCCAGATCGACGGTTGAAGTGCGCGACGACGCCGAGCAGCTGATGCAGCTCATGGAGCGCTACCAGCAGGGCGACGCGCAGGCGGTCGCGGAGCTGGTGGAACGCCTGTCGCCGATGTTGCGCCGGTTCTTGTCGGGGCCGATGCAGACGCGCACGTTGGCCGACGATATGCTGCAGGACTGCTGGCTGCGCTTGCATCGGGCGCGGAACAGCTACCGGCCGGGAGCTCCGGTGTTGCCCTGGATCTTCGCGATCGCACGTCATACGCGCATCGACGCGTATCGGAGGCGGAGCTCGATCGAATCGCGGGAGTACGCTTCTGACGACTTGGAGACGGCCGGATCGGGAAGCGTCTCGCAGCCGGAAGACAGCGATCGGGACTTGTGGAGGTTGGTCGCGCAACTGCCGGAGAGCCAGCAGGAGGTGGTGCGAATGTTGAAGGTTTCCGGGTTGAGCCTGGAAGAGACGGCGCGCGCCACCGGGTCGACAGTAGGCGCCGTGAAACAGAAAGCGCACAGAGCCTACCGGAAGTTGCGAGAGCTGATAGAAGCCCATGACGGAGCGGGTAGACGATGAGCTGTGACCGAACAGCCAAATACTTTGTCTCGAGGCCGCCTCACGCGGGGTCGCCGCCGCCCGAGGTGCAAGCGCATTTGGATTCGTGCCCTCACTGTGCTCGTCTGTGGGCGGAGATGCCGGCTGAAGAGGGAGGCGGAGTTTCCGACGATACGCTGGCGGCGGTGAGAGCGGCGATCGAGGGCGACTTGACGCCGGTCAAGCCGCTTCCCCAGCGCGGCACTTTGGCGCTAGGCTTCCTGTCGATTTTCGGATTGGTTTCCACGACCGTAATCGTCTACTTGGGAACAACGGGGACGTTGTTCATGAGTTGGCTACAGTTGGCGGGATTGCTGTCGGCGATCCTGGTGGCGGCGGGAATGCTGGCCATCACACTGAGCGGAGCGATGGTCCCGGGTGACCGGCAGTGGGCGCCGCTGACGCAGCAAGGCTGGGCGATCAGCTTGGGGCTGGCGGCGCTGGCGGCTGTACTGTTCCCATGGGAGTTCAGCGAAGGCTGGCTCGGCGGCGTGTGGCACTGCTTCCAATCGGGCTTTGTTTTCTCGTTGCCGGCGGCGGCGCTGGCACTGGCGCTGCTGGGCCGGGGGCCGGTGCTTTCATGGCCGACGGTCGGCGGGGGAGCGGGTCTACTGGCGGGATTGGTTGGGGCCACCGCCCTACACCTCGGATGCCCCATGCAGACGGCTCCACACGTCACGCTTGGGCATATGGCGCTTCCGGCACTCTGCGGCGCCATTGGATGGTGTTTCGGAAAGCTCATGCCGAACATCACGCCGGCACGCCGTGTCTCGAACTAAAGGCGAGATGAGGATTCCCGTAAGAATGGAGGTTTCCGCATTGCGAACGATTTGGAGAGTCGCGCTCGTTGCAGCTCTAGGAGCGACGATGACTGTAGCGCAAGATCCGATTCCAACCGGCCCCGAGGTGGGCGAACGGGTCCCCGCATTCGAAGCGACAGACCACCTGGGAAATCGTCGGAACCTAGATTCCCTGATGGGCGAGAACGGACTGCTGCTGATCTTCAGCCGGTCCGTTGATTGGTGACCGTACTGCAAGGGCCAACTCGTGCAGTTGGAACGCAATCGGGAAGAGATTGAAGCGAGGGGCTTCCGGGTCGCGGCGCTGACCTATGACGACGCGGACATTCTGGCGAGTTTCGCTCAACGGGTGAAGCTGGGTTATCCGCTACTGTCGGACCCGGACTCGGAGATCATCAAGAAGTTCGGGATTCTGAACGAGACCGTACCGCCCGACCATCGGTTGTACGGCATCCCGCATCCAGGCGAGTACTGGATCGGTAAGGACGGGCGGGTGCAGACAAAGCTGTTTGAGCAGAACTACCGCGACCGCTTTACCGCCGGACGGACGTTGGTACGCCTCGGTGAATCCGAGGCGGCCGCAACGGCGACGCGGATTGAGGCTCAGCACCTGACAGCGACGGTTTGGGCCAGCGATGACACCGTCCGAGGGGGCAATCGAGTCGCCCTGGTGGTCGATTTGGAGTTGCCGGAGAAAATGCACGTCTACGCGCCCAGCGTGGAAGGCTACATTCCAATCGATTGGCAGACTGAGGAAGTTGAAGGGCTGGAGTACTTCGACGTCGAGTATCCCGAGGCGGAGATGCTGCGGTTGGAGGCGATCAACGAGACGGTTCCGGTCTACGAGGGGCGTCTGCGCTTGATTCGCGACGTTCGCTTTGGACAGGCGGACGACCTAGGAGGCTTACTCGACGAGGGAAAGATCAGGTTGCGAGGAAAATTGCGATATCAAGCTTGCGACGACAAGGTCTGTTATCTTCCGCAGGAGTTGGACCTGGAGTGGGGGTTCGCGTTCGAGGTGCACGACCGGACACGCGCTGAGTAGTCCCTGAGGCCAATTAAGGGTGCAATCACCAGAGCCCCTCGAATCAGCTGCTTAGGGAGCTTGCTCGGTGATGCTGACCAACTTCGAGAAGATCACGGAAATGTTGTCGGCAATCGGCGGTATCGTGGCGCCGGCGGCAACAGCGACAAAGGCTCCGAGGAGGGCGTATTCGACCATGTCCTGGCCGGACTCGTCGGTTCGAATCTTGAACTGACTAACTGCGATATATAGACGCTTCAACATTGCTGGTGACCTCGGCGAACTACGACAATCCTATCCGCAAAATCCCTTGGCCTCAATTGCACTCACGGTATAGGCGCTAGGCTACCCCGGGAGTACTCCCCGGGACATAGGGGGATCGCCTGATTCCTGTGGAACGAATTTCAGCAGTCGCCTGCTATGATTCCTGCCTAATCTTCATGCTGGATTTCATCGACTTCGATTCCCTGCTTTCCGACGACGAGCGTCTAGTTCGGGACAGCGTGCGGCGGTTTGTCTCAGAGAGGGCGGAGCCGTTGATTCGCCGACACTTCCGTGACGGCACGTTTCCACAAGAGTTGATCGGCGAAATGGCGGAGTTGGGGTTCTTCGGGGCGCACATCAACGAGTACGGCTGCGCGGGAATGAGCGAGGTGGAGTACGGATTGCTGATGCAGGAGCTGGAACGCTGCGACAGCGGGCTTCGCAGCTTCGTCTCCGTGCAAGGCAGCCTATCGATGGAAGCGATCTACCGCTACGGCAGCGAGGAGCAGAAACAACGGTGGCTGCCCGCCATGCAGGCGGGGAAGGCGATCGGCTGCTTCGGACTGACGGAACCCGGCTTTGGGTCGAATCCGGGGGGGATGCTGACCCGAGCCCGGGGGGACGGCGACGGGATTCTACTGAGCGGAGAGAAGACGTGGATCACCAACGGCTCGATCGCCGACGTGGCCGTGATCTGGGCCAAGCACGACGACACGGACGAGATCCGAGGCTACTTGGTCGAGCGCGGGACAGCGGGCTTCGAGGCCTCGGATCTGCACAACAAGATGTCGATGCGCGCCTCGATTACCTCAAGCCTGAGCCTGGCGGACTGCAGGATCCCCCAGGAAAATGCCTTGCCTGGAGCCCTCGGACTCAAGGCGGCCCTAGGGTGCCTGAGCAACGCTCGGCACGGCATCGGATGGGGCACGGTGGGAGCGGCCGAGGCTTGCCTGGAATGCGCGCGGGATTACGTGGTGCTGCGCAAGCAGTTCGACGGGCGACCGTTGGCCTCGCATCAATTGGTCCAGAACGAGTTGGCCTGGATGGCGACGGAGATCTCCAAAGCGAAGCTGTTGGCGCTGCAGGTGGGCCGACTGAAGGAACGCGGGAAAGCGCACCATTCTCAGGTCTCGATGCTCAAGCGCAACAACGCCTGGATGGCGCTGGAGACCGCGCGACGGGCGCGCGATTTGCTGGGAGCAAACGGCATCACGGACGAGTATCCGGTGTTCCGGCACATGGCCAACCTAGAGACGGTCAAGACGTACGAGGGAACCCACAACATTCACGGCCTCTCGATCGGAGCACGAGTGACGGGCGTCAGCGCCTTCGTGTAGGGGAACCATGAAGATCGATTCACACCACCACTTTTGGCGGTACTCGACGGAAGAGTACGGCTGGATCTCCGAGGAGATGGCGGCGTTGCGCCGGGATTTCATGCCGGCGGACCTGGAGCCGGTGATAAAGAGCGCCGGTATCGACGGCGTGGTCTCCGTCCAGGCGCGGCAGACCGAGACGGAGACCGAGGATCTGCTGGCGTTGGGACGAGAGCACGACTTCATTCGCGGCGTCGTGGGCTGGGCGCCGCTGGCGGACCGCGACGTGGAGGCGGTGCTCGAGCGCTGGGCCGTCGAGGAGAAGCTGAAGGCGGTCCGGCATGTGGTTCAGGACGAGCCGGATGATCTGTTCATCTTGGGCGAGGATTTCAATCGAGGGGTCGGTCTACTTGAGCGGTTTGGGCTGCTCTACGACATCCTCATCTTCGAGAAGCATCTGCCGCAGACGATCGCATTCGTCGACCGGCATCCGAACCAGCGCTTTGTGCTGGACCACATAGGAAAGCCGCGCATCCGCGAAGGCTCGATCGAGACGTGGAGCGGCGATTTGGCACGGCTGGCGGAGCGCGAGAACGTCTCCTGCAAGATCTCTGGAATGGCGACGGAGGCGGATTGGGACGGATGGTCGTACGAGCAGATGCGACCCTACTTCGACGCCGTGTTGGAGAGTTTCGGACCTAAACGTCTGATGTTCGGCACGGACTGGCCGGTTTGTCTGGTCGCCACGGAGTACGCAAGGTGGGTGGAGACGGTGGAACGCTGGGCTTCCCGGCTGGCGGAAGACGAGCGGCAGCGAATCTGGGGCGGTACGGCAGTCGAGGTCTATGGGTTGTGATCCAGGCTGCGGACTGTTCGCAGCTGAGCCTGACGCGGGCAAGGCTTTGTCCTACTCGACAAGCCGGGGCTGACGATCCTGAAGAGCGGGCCCGAGCTCGTCGAGGCGCCTGAGAACTTCGCGCGCAACGGCCTCGTTGCCCGCGTCGGTCAGGTGCCAGTTCGGCGGTCCTTGGAACCAGCCGTGGGCCTCCTTCACGGGGGTCGTGAGCATCGTCTGGACGAAGTCGATCAAGAAATATCCGTTCTCTTGCGCCTCGGCTGCGACGAATCCGCGCCAGTCGTCGGAGCGGCCAGGTTCGCTGAAGTCAGCCAGGGTCGGGAGATAGAGAAGAACGAATCGGCGACCGCTCGCTTTCTGGACGCGAGCAAGATCGGCGAACAGAAGCGAGACCATTTCTCGGGTCTCCTGGCGGTTGGAGGAAGAAGGGGGACCGAAGCCGAGACGAGCCGACAACGCCCGGACGAAGACGCCGATGCGAAGCCGCCCCAGGTCGCCGGCGACATTCTCGAAGAGCCGCTGGGGGAACGATCTCTTGGACAAAGGGAGATTTTGGGGGACGAGTTCGCCGTCTCGTATTGCGAGGCGAGGCCTGTCATAACCGTAGAAATCGTCTCTCGTCGTTCTGCCGAAATCCTCGGTGATGAACGCGAAGATCAGCGCGTCGTGCTCCAGCTTCATCTTGTTTCGCTGGTACCACATGTAGGCTTGATCGACGCCGTACCCTCCTTGGCCGAGGTTGGCGGTTTCCAGCCGATCGTCTAGAAGCTCCAGCAGGCGGCACCACGCATGCTCGTCGTCGACCCCGTATCCCAGAGTGAAGGAGTCCCCGGAGCAAACCACACGGACCTTTCCTTCGGGGACTTGAACGCTGAGTTCACGGCGGGACCGGAGCCGTTGAGAGTTGGTAGTGAGGTCTCGGCCGGGGCCGTAGATGTCGTCGACGCGAACACTGGGCGAGTTGATCCAGCCGATCTGCTCGTCGAATTCCGTATGCAGTCGCTCCTGAATACGAGACCACCTGGCGGTCGTCTTGAGGAAGAGCGTCCAGCCGGCGCCGCCCTCGACCAGAGTGACCAGCACGACGGTCAAAGCCAAGTTGATCGCGATGATTTTCACCCAGCGCATGCTAGTCCGCACGCTCCGAAGAACGGCGTATGAGGGCGTCGATCTGTGGATCGTCGAGACGGGCGATCACCTGACGGGCAATGAACTCGTTGCCGGCATTCGTCAAATGCCCCCACGGAGGTCCCTGAAACAAGGCTTGAGCGGCCCCGGTAGGCATCCGGTGCATCTCCTCGACCAGATCGATGAAGAGATACCCCTTTCCCAGCGCCTCCCTCGCCACGAATTCGCGCCAGGGGTCGCGGCGTGCGGGGTTGAAGAAGTCCAGCGCAGTGGGAATGTAGAGAAGGACCCATCGACGCCCGTTCTCTTTCTGGGTGCGATCCAGATCAGCGAACAGCGCGGAGACCATCTCGCGAGTCGCAGTGTAGTCGGGCTTGGGTGCAAGGTCGATGCCGAGCCGCTCGGCTACGGCTCCAATGAAGACCGGGGTGCGGAGCGAGCGAAAGGCAAGTGATTTCTCGCGGGTGAATACGAAGACGCCGGAACTCTGCCGCAACGGCGTGTTCTCTTCGACGATCTTCCCTTCCCGTAAGGTGAGACGGGGCTTCGCATTGCCCCAAAAGCGATCTCCCGCAGCGCGGACAAAGTCGCCCTCAATAAGGGCGAATACAAGGATGTCGTGCTCCAGCTTGACCTGGTTTCGCTGATACCAGAGGTAGACCTGATCGACGCCATAACCGGTCTGGCCCAAATTGACGGTCTCCAAGCGGTCGTCCAGGATTTCTAGTTGGCGGCACCAAGTCCGTTCGTCGTCCACGCCGTAGCCCAGCGTGAAGGAGTCGCCGGAGCAAAAGAGTCTGACCTTCCCGTCCGGGACAGCAACGGTGAAGTCGCGGCCGGCTCGGAATCGTTGCGAATTCGTCGTGAGGGTCGCACCGGGCCCGTACATGTCCTCGACGCGAGTATTGGGAAGGTTGATCCACCCGATCTGTGGGTCGAACTCTTTGTGCGTAAGGGACTGCGCTGGTCGGCCTGGCGGCTTAAGGAGCTTATAGGAGAAGAGCAGGTAGCTCGCGCCGCCCTCAACCAGGGCCGCCAGGACCGCGGTCAAGGCCGCGTTGATTGCGATGATTTTGGCCCAGCGCATCGGTGAAAGATCTCAGTCCCGCCGAGACGCAACCGTAGACCAACCCGCGGCCTCGCCGCCGGCGAGTTCGAGCAACTCGGCCAGCGTGTTGCGGATGTGGCTGCGGACCGCCGCTTCGGCCCAATCGGCGTCGCCCGCCTCCAATGCTCGGAAGATACTCTCGTGCTCGCGATAGGCTGCTTCGAGACGACCCGAGACCGCGAACGCGGTTCGCTGGATCCACTCCACTTTCCCTCGGTAGACCTCCATCAATCGCTGGAGGCGTGCGTTCCCACAAGCGGTAAAGATCTCTTCATGCACGAAGTCGCCGGTGTCGGAAAGGTCCCGGGCGGCGATGCGCGGGCGAAGCGCTTCGAGCCGCACTCGTAGCTGTGCCAACGTCGGCTGGGTGATTCGTGTCGCGGCGAGTCGAGCGGCCATACCTTCGAGCGCTTCACGAACCTCGTAGACCTCCTGCGCCATCGCCGGAGTGAGGGACGACACACGCGCGCCGCGGCGTGGCGCTTGCTCCAAGAAGCCCTCTTCGGCGAGTTGACGAATCGCCTCGCGCAACGGCGTACGGCTGACGTCCAGTTCGGCGGCGAGACGCTCCTCGCGCAGGATGCTGGCCGGGGGCAAGCGTCCGTCAATGATCTGCTCGCGAATCGCGTCGCAGACCTGATTTCGCAAGACGGGACCAGAGACACGTTGCATACAAAATCGAAACGCTATGCAAGTATAGCGATCTGGATGTTGACAATCCAGTACTATCTGCATACAATCATCGCCGATTGATGAAGCGCCTAGTTTTCGTGTGCATCTGTCTCGCCGCTGCTGCGCCGCTGTGGGCGGATGAGGCCGCAGAACGTCTGTTCAGCGTGACGGTCAAGCCGTTGTTGGCGCAGAAATGTTTCGCATGCCACGGCGGCGCGGGGGTCTCGCTCGGCGGACTTGACCTGACTTCGCGCGCGGCGATGCTGCGGGGCGGAGCTTCGGGAAGAGCATCGTTGACCGAGGGAGACGCCGCGGCTAGTCTGCTCTATCGCGCGGCGACTTGGAACGACGCTCGGCTCCAGATGCCGCCCAAGGAGAACGATCGTCTGACGGCGGCGCAGATCGCGCATCTTGGCGAGTGGATCGACGCGGGCGCCCCGTGGCCGGATGAGGCAACGATCGAGCTCTACGTAACCGAGTCCTTGGCCGAGGAGCATACGGCCGAAGGCGTGTTGGCGCGAACGAGCGGGGGGACGTCGGACGAGTGGTCGAACCGGCGCTACCAAGAGGACGACCTGTGGGCTTATCGCGCCGTGCGAGACGTCGATCCGCCGAAGTCTGGTCACCCGGTGGACGCTTTTCATCAGGCCAGGTTGGAAGAAGTGGGAGTCACGCCCGCACCCGAGGCCGACAAGTCGACGCTGTTGCGCCGGGCCTATTTCGACCTGACCGGCCTGCCGCCGACGCCGGAAGAGGCCCGCGCGTTTCTCGACGACGATTCGACAGATGCCTGGGAGAAGCTGATCGACCGCCTGCTGGCAAGCCCGCACTACGGCGAGCGCTGGGGACAACATTGGCTCGACGTGGCGCGCTACGCCGACACAGCGGGCAACTCGAATGACTTCGAGCGCTCGAATGCCTGGCGCTATCGCGATTACGTGATTCGCTCCTTCAATTCCGACAAGCCCTATGACCGCTTCGTGCGCGAGCAGGTCGCGGGCGACGAGTTGGATCCCGACGATCCGGAGATGCTCGTCGCCGTCGGGTTCCTTCGCATGGGCCCGTGGGGCTCGGCAATGGTGCCCAAGAAGATCGCTCGACAAGCCTACTTGGACGACGTGGTGAACAGCGTTGGACAGACGTTTCTCTCAACGCCGCTGCGCTGCGCCAAGTGCCACGACCACAAGTTCGACCCGATCCCCACGCGCGACTACTACCGCTTCTACGCCGCATTCGCGACAACCCAGATGGCCGAGCGTCCGGCAGCCTTCCTGCCTCAAGAGAACCAGGCGCGCTTCGAAGAGGGCCGATCCCACGTCGGCGCGTTGAAAGCCTTTGCGACCGAGCGAAAAGACGAACTCGAGGCCAAGCTGGAAGCGGCCGGCCGCAAGTGGTATTCCGACCGGGGCCTCGAGTATCTGACGCCCGCCGAACGCAAGAATCTTCCCGACGACGAGAAGCCGCCGCGGCACTTCGGACTCACTTACGAGGAAGAAGGTCGCCTCAAGGTCCGCCAACAGGACGAGTGGATTTGGAACCGGCGACTGGAGCGGTACGAGCCGCTGGCGCAGAGCGTCTTCAACGGCGAGGACTACATCCCCGGCAACGGACGCAAGCTGCGCATCCCTGAGAAGCAGGATGCGACGTGGCGCCCGCAGAACGCGATCCTCGCCGGGGGCGCCGTTAGCGCTCCGACGGAGCCCGTTACGCCGGGAGTGTTGAGCGCAGTCTTTCGACCGCAAGTAGATGCCGAGGACCCGTGGGCGATCACCGAGAAGTTGTCCGGCCGTCGCGCCGAGGTCGCCGATTGGATTGCGGACCCGCGCAACCCGCTGTCGACCCGCTCGATCGTCAACCGCGTCTGGCAGTACCACTTCGGACGCGGGCTTGCCGCCAATGCCAACAACTTCGGCGTTTCGGGCTCCAAGCCCACACATCCAGAACTGCTCGACTGGCTGACCCACGACTTTGTCGAGAACGGCTGGAAACTTAAACGACTGCACCGGCTGATCATGACCTCGGCCGCTTACCGTCAGTCGAGCGAGCGGCCCGACATGAAGGCGGTGCGCGAAGCCGATCCCGAGAACAAACTGATCGCCTACTTCACGCCGCGCAGGCTGACTGCGGAAGAGCTTCGCGACGCGATGCTGGCCGCGTCTGGAGAGTTGAATCGTGAGATGGGCGGGGTTCCTGCGATGCCGGAGATCAACATGGAGGTTGCTCTGCAGCCGCGCATGATTCAGTTCTCGATCGCGCCGGCGCATCAGCCTTCCAAGACGCCGGAGGAACGCAACCGACGGTCGATCTACACCTACCGCGTGCGCGGACAGGCGGACCCGTTCTTGGAGGTCTTCAATCAGCCGAACCCCAACGATTCTTGTGAGCGGCGCGACGCGGCTTCAGTGAGTCCGCAGGCGTTGACGTTGATGAACTCCGACCAGACGACCGATCGCTCGATCGCATTCGCCCAGCGGTTGGAGCGCGAGTCGGGCGATCGCGACGCGCAACTCGCCCGCGCATTCGAGCTGGCGCTGGGTCGGGCGCCGTCTCCGGAGGAGGCCGCTCGCTTGAGCCGGTATCTCGGCCGCATGACCGCACACCATCAGACAAACGAGCCGGAGCCGGAAACCTATCCCACCCGGGTGACGCGCTCGTTGGTGGAAGAGTTTACGGGACAGCCGTTCGAGTACGAGGAGATTCTCAACCGCTTTGAGGATTACGTCCCCGACGTGAAGGCGTGGCAGGTGGAGCCTGAGACGCGAGCGCTAGCGGACGTTTGCCTGCTGCTGTTCAACAGCAATGAATTCGCACATGTCTACTAGAGCAATCCTCCTGCTTTGGGCGCTGGCGGCGGCAACGTCGCTTGCGGCCAGGCCCAACGTAATCGTCATCCTGACCGACGATCAGGGGTACGGCGACCTGTCCGCACACGGCAATCCGATCCTGAAGACGCCGAACCTGGATCGCCTGCACGACGAGAGCGTACGCTTAACCGACTTCCACGTCGCCTCGGTTTGTACTCCCACGCGCGGCGAGCTAATGAGCGGGCTCTACGCCCTGCGGAACAAGGCGGGCATGGTCCCAGCGGGGCGCAACCTAATGCGCCGAGATATCCCGACGATGCCTGAAGTTTTTCGGGAGAACGGGTACAAGACGGGGCTCTTTGGCAAATGGCACCTAGGCGACACGTATCCTCACCGCCCTATGGACCGCGGATTCGAACGTGCGGTTTGGCACAAGGGTTGGGGGCTGGCGTCGGAGATCGAGTACGACAACGACTACTACTACACGCGCTATCTCGACCAGCTGGAGACCAAGTACTCGACCCGATTCTGCGCCAACTTGTGGTTCGACGAAGCCATGGAGTGGATCAGCGAGCGGGCGAAGGAGAAGGAGCCGTTCTTTACCTATTTGGCGCTGAATACGCCGCACAGTCCTTTCCACGCCCGAGCAGAGGACTACGCGCTCTACGGCGACAAAGTCGACGATCCGAACGTGGCGCATTTCTTTGGACTCATCCACAACATTGACCAGAACTTCGCCCGGCTGGATGCGCGTCTGGTCGAGTTGGGGATTCGCGAAGACACCCTGGTCGTGCTGATGAACGACAACGGTTCGTCGCGCGGCGACAAGATCTTCAACGCCGGGATGCGCGGCAAAAAGGGCAGCAACTACGAAGGCGGGCATCGTGCGATCTGCTTTCTGCGTTGGCCAAAGAGACTGGGCAAGCCGCGGTCAATTGACTACACGGCGCACGTGACCGACGTCTTCCCCACACTGCTCGACCTCGCCGGGGTCGAATTACCGGAGAATGCACGCCTGGACGGCGACAGTCTCGCCGGACTCATCACCGGACGCGACGCGAAGGGGCCCGATCGAAAGCTCATCGTCCAGTTCGGAGGCCGGACGCGGCCGGAGAAGTTCCTGCGCAGCGCCGTACTGTGGAACCGGTGGCGACTGGTGGGAGCGGACGAACTCTTCGACCTCTCCAGCGACCCCGGTCAGGAGACGAACGTCGCTTCGAAACACCCCACGATCGTCCAGGAGCTGCTGGCCTACTACGACCGCTATTGGACCGAGATTGAGCCATCCATCGATGATGTGGAGCCCTTGCAGCTGAGAGCGGAACGAGGGACGTTTACCGAACTGACGTCGAACAGTTGGGTAGAGATCGATTGTGACAATCGAGGGCGCGTGGCCGCCGCTTGCGGCCCCCCAAGGGGCGGCGTTTGGCATGTAGAAGCTGAAGAGAGCGGCCGTTACCGGGTGGAATTGAGCCGCTGGCCGTTCCATCTGGATCGCGCCTTAACGAGGCAGGGGCCGGGCGCCACGATCGGCGGAAGTCAGATCGACCCGGGCAAGGCGCTACCGATCGCGGCCGCGCAACTAGCGGTGGATGGAGCCGCGCCATTGACTGAAGAGGCCGAAGAGAAAGCGACGCAGGTCGCTTTTGAGATTCCGCTCGAGAAGGGCCGACACGAGATTCAAGGCTGGTTCCAAGATGCGTCGAAGATGGATTTGGCCGGAGCCTACTATGCGCGCGTATACGCAGTCAGGTAGGGCAAGACTCAAGGAAGCTGCGAATGCGAGACGACAGAATACTCAACCGCCGCCAACTGCTCTACGGACTGGGAGCCTCGCTGGGCTCTGTTGCGCTGACGGATCTGCTCAACGGTGAAGAGGCAGGAGGTCCGCTGACGCCGAAGGAGCCGATGCTTCCGGCCAAGGCAAAGTCTTGCATCTTCATCTGCCTGGAAGGCGGACCCGGGCACATGGATACCTTCGATCCAAAGCCCAAACTCGATCAGTTCCACATGACTGAGGTCACGGGCGAGAAAGCCGCCCTGCTGCAAGAGAACAACGCCAAGAGCTTTTACGTCAGAAGCCCGTTCGGATTCCGCAAAGTCGGCGCCTCCGGCATCGACATGTGTGACCAGTTCGTCCACATGGCGGACGCGGAAGTCGCCGACGAACTGTGCGTCTATCGTGGCTGCCAGGCGATGTCGGTCAATCACCCCGACGCCCTCTACCACCTCAATACCGGCAGCCAGCTAGGCGGCGATCCAGGCATGGGCGCTTGGGTCAACTACGGCCTCGGCACGCTCAACCAGAACCTGCCCGGGTACGTGGTCATGACCGAGCTGGCCTATCCTCAAGGCGGCTCCGGCAACTGGACCAACGGATTTCTCCCTGCCTATTACCAGGGCACGACGCTGCGCCCGGCGGGTTCGCCGATTCTCGATCTCAACCCGCCCGAGTGGAAGACGCGCGAGCAGCAGCGGGACAGTCTGGACGAGCTGGCGGCGCTCAATCGCCGTCATGCGGAGAAGCATCCGTCACACGCCGACCTCGCAGCGCGTATGGAAAGCTACGAACTCGCCTATCGCATGCAAGCCGAAGTCCCCGGCATCGTCGACCTCGACGGCGAGACTGAGAAGACGCGCGAGGCTTACGGCGTCAATCGGAAAGAGTCGGCCGAATTCGGACAAAGATGTCTCTTAGCGCGACGACTGGTCGAGAAGGGCGTCCGCTTTGTGCAGATCTTTTCGGGAGGCTGGGATAGCCACGACTTCCTGGAGCGAAATCACTCGTCACGTATTCGCAGCGTCGACCAACCGATCGCAGCGCTCATCAAGGACCTCAAGCAACGCGGCCTTCTCGATGAGACGTTGCTCGTCATCACCGGCGAATTCGGCCGCAGCCCCGACAACAACCGCCGCGGCGGGGTCGATCCGAACGGCCGCGGACACAACGCGGACGCCATGGTCATGCTGCTCGCCGGTGGAGGCGTGCCGCGCGGAACCATCGTCGGCTCGACCGACGAAGTCGGAAAACGTGCCGTCGAGGTCGTCCACCCAATGCGCGACCTCCACGTTACTCTCCTGCGCCTCATGGGCCTCGACGACAACAAGCTCACCTACTTCCACGGCGGTCGCTTCAAGCAACTTAGCCAGGTCGGCGGACAGGTCATCAAGGAGCTGATCGCCTGACCGTATGAAAATCCAAGAAGTCCAAATCGACCACTACGAAATCCCGCTGCCTGAAACGTTGACCGACGCCACGCACGGCGAGATGAAGCACTTCGCCGTCGTCGCCGTGCGCGTCCGCACCGATGACGGCGCCGAGGGCCTCGGTTACACCTACACCGTCGGCAAGACGGGCGGCCACGCCGTCAGTGCGCACCTGGAGCACGACGTCGTCCCGTGGCTCGTCGGCGAGGACCCGCGACGCATCGAGCATCTATGGCAGAAGATGTGGAGCGGCCTACACTACGTCGGCCGCGGAGGCGTCGCCTGCTTCGCCATCTCAGCCGTCGACACGGCCCTGTGGGATCTAAAGGCGAAGCTCGCCGGTGAGCCGTTGTGGCGTTTCCTCGGCGGGCACGATCCGCGAGTGCGTGTCTACGCAGGCGGCATCGACCTATTGATGCCGACGGAGCAACTGCGTGAGCAGACCCACGCGAACCTGGAGCGCGGATTCCGTGCGATCAAGATGAAAGTCGGCCGGGAGCGGCTGAGTGAAGACGTGGAGCGCGTAGCAGCTCTTCGGGAATTGGTGGGCCCAGAGATCCCGTTGATGGTCGACGCCAACATGCGTTGGAGTTGCGAGCAGGCTGTTCGTGCGGCGCGCGCGTTTGGGGAATACGACGTGTACTGGCTCGAAGAGCCGACGATCCCAGACGACGTTGAGGGCCACGTCCGGATCACGCGCGACGGCGGAGTGCCGATCGCCGCGGGCGAAAACCTGCACACGATCTACGAATTCCAGAAGGCGATCGCATCCGGCGGCGTCGCGTTCCCCGAGCCCGACCTCTCCAACCTCGGCGGCGTATCCGCCTGGATGAAAGTCGCCCGCCTCGCGGAAGCTCACAACCTCCCCGTGACGACGCACGGCGTCCATGACTTGCACGTCCATCTCTTGGCGGCGGTTCCGAACGCTTCCCTCCTCGAAGCGCACGGCTTCGGCCTGGAGAAGTACCTGCTCCATCCAATGGAGTTCGTCGACGGCTACACCACGGCGCCGGACCGTCCAGGTCACGGCATTGAGTTCGATTGGGACGCGCTGGAGGCCGTGCGCGCGTCGTGAGCGAGCAAGGCATCCGCGAACCGCCGAAGACGCTGCTCGGCGCCTTGGGCGAGATCGGGCCGTCCCTGATCCTGACGGCGAACATCGTCGGCTCGGGCGAGCTGATCATGACAACGGCGCTCGGCGCACGCGCGGGCTTCGTAGCGCTGTGGGTGATCCTGGTTAGTTGCGCCGTCAAGGTGTTGGTGCAACTCGAGTTCGGGAAGCACGCCATCAGCTCGGGCGAGACGTCTCTTGCGGCGTTCAACCGACTGCCGGGGCCGCGGCTGCGCGGCGTGTCCTGGACGCTCGCGATTTGGTTCGCAGTCAAGCTCGTCCAACTGATCCAGTACGGCGGCATCATCGGGGCCGTAGCGCTGGCACTGAACCTGGCGTTTCCAGGTTTGCCTGTCCCCGCCTGGGCTTGCGTCACGGCCGGGACCGCGGCCCTGCTCGTCTCGCAAGGAGGCTATCGCTTCATCGAGCGCTCAGCCATCACGCTCACGGCCTGCTTCTCGATCATCACTCTGCTCTGCGCCCTCTTGCTGCAATGGACGCCCTATCGCGTCTCGTTCTCGATGCTGGCCGAGGGACTCGCCTTTGAGTTGCCCGCCGCCGCTGTCGGCGTTGCGATAGCGGCCTTCGGCCTCACCGGCGTCAGTGCGGACGAGATCATCTCCTACCCCTACTGGTGCCTAGAGAAAGGCTATGCGACGTTCACCGGCGCGCGAGACGGATCGAGCGAGTGGGCGCGTCGAGCGCGTGGTTGGGTGCGGGTGATGTACGTCGACGCCGTCGCCTCCATGCTGGTCTACACGGCGGCTACGGCTGCGTTCTACATATTGGGCGCCGCGGTGTTGCACGCACGCGGCGAGGTCCCGGAGGGCCCGCAAGTCATCGCCGTCCTCTCGAACATGTACACGGAGACGCTCGGGCCATGGGCGATGAGCATGTTCCTGACCGGCGCCGTGGCCGCACTGTTCTCCACGGTGTTTGTCGCCTGCGCCTCCAGCACGCGCATGTTCACGGACGGCTTTGCGCAGTGCGGCCTACTCGACTACCAAGACGACCAAGCGCGCAAGCGCTGGTTCCGAGTCTTGGCCTGGCTCCTGCCCACGATCTGGACGTTGCTCTTCCTGTTCTTCCGCTCGCCGGTCATCATGGTCACCGCCGGCGGGGTAGCGCTGTCGATCCTACTGCTGATGGTGGCCTTCGCCGCCTACCAATTCCGCTATCGGCGACTCGCCCCGGAGCTCCGCCCCTCGCGCATCTACGACCTGCTGCTCTGGGTCAGCATCGCCGCCATCCTCGGCGTCGGCGTGAAAGCTGTGCTCTCGTGAGCCGCTACATCCGCTGAACGTAGACGTAGTACGCGCCGCGCTCTGTGCCGTCGGCGCTGGTGAAGGTGGTCTTCATCTCCGACGGCCCTTTCTTGAGCTTGACGGTGAACGAAGCCCCCTTGTCGTCGTCGGAGACCTCCACGGTCCGATCGACGCCGCCGATCTCCAAACGCGCCTCGGTTGCATGGATGGCCGCTCCAGATGCCTCTTCGCGATTGTGATGCGCATCCTCATAGGACGCGTTGACCGGCAGGTCCAACTCGCGCGGCCAACGGCGGAGTTCGATTCGGTACCGACCGGCCTTCTCGACCTCAACCGCCCAGTGGCCGTTCACCGCCGGAGCGTTGCGGATGCCGCGTTGGTTCCAGGTCTTGAGCGAACCGTCACTGTGCCAGTCGTGGGCAGTCAAACGGGCGGGATTCTCCGCCGGGTTTCCCAAGACGATCGGCGACACCTGGTCGCCGCGTTCGGAGGCGACCTTCCAATAATCCTCGTAAGCGGCCCGCATCTGCTTGACGACGTCGGCGTTCTTGGCGGCCACGTCGGTCTTCTGTCCGGGATCGGCCTGGATGTCGTACAACTCGTACGCCGAGGCGTCGTCTCCCGCGCCGGGATAGACGAGGCGCCAGCGGTCGCTCATCACCGCCGCTTGCCGGTACTTCACCAAGTCTTCGAGCCTTTGCGAGTCCGTAACGAGGGTGCGCTCAGACCACTTGGCCTTGGCGTCCTCAAGCAACGGCCGGATCGAGGTTCCCGCGAGCGCGGGACCGGACGGGCGCTCAACGCCAGTCAGGTCAAGCAGCGTTGGCAAGATGTCGACGTGTGCAGTCAACGTGTCGATGTCGCGCGGCCCGGTCAGCCCGCCCTTGGGCCAGCGGACGAAAAACGGCACGCGGTGGCCACCCTCATAAGCACTGCCCTTCTTCCCACGCATGCCGGCATTGAAGACGTTCTCTCCGGCGGCCGTACCGTTGTCGGTCGTGTAGATGAAGATCGTGTTCTCTTCGAGCCCGTTCTCCTTGAGGTAGCGGGCGAGCTGTCCCATGTTGTGGTCGATGTTGGCGATCATCCCGTAGAACCCCGGCTGCGCCAAGCCCTTGGTTCCGCGGTACGGAGCCTCGTCCTCTTCCGGCGCCCACATCGGTCCATGCGGCGCGTTGGTGGCGATATAGGTGAAGAACGGCTTGTTCTGACGGCGGGATTGGTCGATGAACGACATCGCTTCCCGGAACCAAACGTCGGTGCAGAAACCTTGTTGCGCTTCCGGCACGCCGTTGCGGAAGTAGGTGTCGTCGAAGTAGTCGTTGCCGAAGTAGTCGGGCGTTTGCCAGACTCCGCCGCCGCCGTGGATGAAGCCGACGTCGAACCCGCGGTCGTGAGGGCGGTAAGGATAGTTGTCGCCAAGGTGCCACTTACCGAATGCGCCCGTGCGGTAGCCGCCGGCCTTCAGAGCCTGGGCTAGCGTGACCTCTTCGCGATCCATAATGCTGCGCCCCATGATGGTGTGCCAGGTGCCGGTGGAGTTCGAGAACCGACCGGTCAGCAAGGCGGAGCGGGTGGGCGCGCAGGTGGGGCTGACGTGATAGTTGGTCAGCCGAATCGATTGCGAGTGCAGCGCGTCGAGGTGCGGCGTCTTGAGGACGGGATTGCCGTGAACCGAGAGATCTCCGTAGCCCTGGTCATCGGTGATGACCAGCACGATATTCGGCTGATCGGCGGCGGCGAGGAGAGCCGCAAAGGCGGCGAAGAGCAGAGTGATTCGAGCGAGCATAGGCGTTGCCGATGGTAAGGTTACCAGGCGATGGAAAGCAAGCCTGAGCGCTCACACATTGGCTCTCAGCGTTTCGCCCGATCGGCGTCGTTTCCCCGCCAGAGATACAATCCGGGCGCATGGGTATTGTCCTAGAGAACCCGCTAGCTTGGTCCGCCGGAGAGTTCCTCACAGCGGATCCAGCTGCAATCGTGAATGACCTGGCGCGCCGCATGGCCGAGGTCTATTCGGGGAAGCACGCCGAGCAAATCGCAGCCTGGGGAAAACAGCTCCAGGTCTTGCGAGTCACATTGGACGAGCTCGGCGAGACAGGTGAGACGGCGCAGAGCTGGGGTGTGTGTTTAGAGTATCCGCTGCGTCGACTAGAGCGGAGAATTGACGTCGTCATCCTTCCTCCTGAGGGAGTTGTCGTATTGGAATTCAAGGTCGGCGCCGATGGTCGCGACCGAACAGCAGTGCGCCAAGTAGAGGACTACGCCCTGGACCTTCGAGACTTCCACTCGGGTTGCCGCGGAGTCCCGATCCTCCCGCTGGTTGTCGCTACCGAGTTCGAGGGGAAAAGCGAAGAAGTCAACTACGGCCCGGTCGATAGTACCTGGGCAGCAACCTCCTGCGGCCCTCTTGATCTCGCCGCAAGGATTGAGAGCTTTCGTCGGCAGATCGCCCACAGCGGTCCATCGCTCTCTTGGAAAGAATGGGTTGACGCTCCCTACAGACCGACGCCGACGATACTCCAGGCGGCAGAGCACTTGTTCGCCGGGCACGACGTGCGTGAGATCCGCAGCTCGTCCGCAAGCGCCGACGACTTGTCCGCCGCCAACGACGCAGTCTTCGACGTCATCTCGCAAACTCGACGCGACGGCGGCCTTGCGGTCTGCTTCCTCACCGGCGTGCCGGGATCGGGGAAGACTCTGGCGGGACTGAGCGTGGTAACGGACCAGACTCCCCGAAGCGAAGACGTAGCGTCAGTCTACCTATCGGGCACCCGCCCATTGGTCGAGGTTCTGCGCCAAGCCGTCGCACAGGACGGCAACCGGCGAGGCGTGTCTCAAGACGGCGAGTCGAGCCGAACGATCCGCAGCAAGATCCAGCTCCTAACGGGCTACTTATCCGAGTACTTAAAGCAGGAAGAGACTCCGCCTCACGAACAGGTGATCATCTTCGATGAGGCGCAGCGAGCTTGGGACGCCGCGTACGGGATGCAGCAGTTCGAAAGGCCCGACTCGGAACCGTCGCTGTTTCTCGAGATCATGGCGCGGCGTTCCGATTGGGCGGTCATCGTCGCGCTGGTCGGCTCCGGCCAAGAGATCAACCGAGGCGAGGGCGGACTCGAGGAGTGGTCCAAGAGCCTCACCAAGTGGAGCCAAGAATTTCCCACAAGATCATGGAAGGCCTACTTGGCTCCGAGCGGGCTGCGTTCGGACGACGGATTTGACGAGGTTCTCTCCGGCGGTGCGGGCGTGCCGTTCCGAACCGATTCGCGGTTGCATCTATCGATCTCGGAGCGATCGTTCCGCTGGAACGTCGACAGTTGGGTCGAGCCTTTCCTGGACGGCGACTTAGAGGCTGCTCGGGTTGCCTCGGAGGCGGCGGAGGGCTTTCCGTTCTTCTTGACCCGTTCAGTGGAGACTGCGCGCGATTGGCTACGGAACCAGACGGGCGGTCTTAGGAGATGTGGTCTCGTCGCGAGTTCGGGGGCCAAGCGACTTCGAGCGGAAGGGCTCGGCAGTACTCTTCGCGCCAGCGAACTCGATCAAGTGGCCCACTGGTTCCTCGCCGGCCCCGAAGATATCCGCTCGTCCTATGCGCTCGAGACGACCGTCAGCGAATACACCTGCCAGGGGCTCGAGCTAGATCACGTAGGACTCTGTTGGGGCGGCGATCTTCGTTGGGACCAAGCGCACGACCGGTGGCAGTTCTTCAGCCTCGCCGGCGCTGGGTGGAATCGTGTCCGCAAGCCGGAGAAGCAGCGGTACTTGCTGAACAGCTATCGAGTCCTCTTGACGAGGGCGAGAGAGGCGACAGTGATCTTTGTGCCGCGGGGCTCCGAGCAGGACTCGACGCGTCCGCCTAAGGTCTACGATGCGATCGCCGACGCGCTGCTGCGCGCCGGCGTCCGGCCTCTCAAGTGATTACTGGATCAACGTACCCTGACCCTCATCGCCGCCTTCGCCTTCTTCCAGCTCGTCAGCAAGCTGGTCCACGCTCTTCGGCGCAATCGCGCAGGCTGCAATGACGTCGCCGTCTTCCAGCTTCACGACCTTCACGCCTTGAGCCGAGCGTCCCGTCGCACGGATCGTCATCGGATCGGTGCGGATGATCTTGCCCTGCTTGGCGATAATCACAACGTCGACTTCTTCAGTGATCTTCATCAAGCCAACGACAGGGCCGTTCTTCTTGGTGATCTTCATATTGATCACGCCCTTGCCGCCGCGGTTCGTCAAACGATATTCAGACAACTGAGTCCGCTTTCCGTAGCCGAGCTCGGAGATCGAAAGCACCAAGTCCGTCTCATAGAGGCACAGCAACCCGACGATCTCGTCGTCCTCGTCCAGGCGAATGCCCCGAACGCCGCGAGCCACACGACCCATCGGCCGCGCGTCGCTGTTCTTGAAGCGGATCGCCTTGCCGTTCCGGGTCGCCAGCACAACGTCTTGATCGGGCTCGGCCAGCCGCGCCGTAATCAGTTCGTCGCCTTCGTCCAGCTTCAGCGCGATGATGCCGCGCGACATGGGCCGTGAGAAGGCGTCCAGCGACGTCTTCTTAACCGTGCCCTTCTTCGTCGCCATGACGATGAACTTTTCGGGATCAAACTCCTTCACCGGGCGGAAGGCCTGCACCGTCTCGTCCGGCATCAGGTTGATCATGTTGGCCGTGTGCCGGCCCTTGCCCGCCGCCCCGGCATCCGGCAAGTTGTAGACCTTCAGCCAATAGACCCGACCTAGGTTGGTGAAGACCAGGATGTAGCTGTGGGTCGAGGCGACGAACAGATGCTCGATAAAGTCGTCGTCGCGCGTGCCCATGCCCATCCGGCCGCGCCCGCCGCGGGCCTGCTTGCGGTAGGTGTCGAGCGAGGTGCGCTTGAGGTAGCCGTTGTGGCTCACCGTGACGACCATCGGTTCGTCGGCGATCAAGTCCTCAATGGAGAGGTCGCCGACTTGCGGTCCGATCTCCGTGCGACGCTCGTTGCCGAACTTCTTTTTGACGGCCCGCAGCTCGTCGACCAAAACGTTGTTCAGGCGCTTGTCCGATTCCAGGATGTCGAGGTAGTCGGCAATGCGCTCTTGGATCTCCGCCAATTCGTCCAGAATCTTCTGGCGCTCCATGCCCGTCAGGCGTTGGAGTTGCAGCTCGATGATCGCCTGCGCCTGACGCTCTGAGAATGCGAAGGGCTCGTCGGAAGTGTTCGCTCCGGCGCGCAAGTATTCGCTGAAGTCGATCTCGACTTCGCCGATCAGTCCGGCGCGCGCGGTCGCCGGCGAGTCGGACGCCCGGATCAAGGCGACGACTTCGTCGATCCGTTCCAACGCTAGTTGGAATCCGAGCAACAGATGCTCGCGCTCACGCGCCTTGCGCAACAGGTAGTTGGTGCGGCGGCGGACCACATCGGCGCGGTGCGCGATAAACAGCCGTAGGTACTCAATCAGTCCCAGCTCGCGCGGTTGCCCGTCGACAATCGCCAGGACGATGACGCCCGAACCCTGCTGTAGTTGCGTGTGCTTATAGAGGTTATTGAGGACGACCTCGGGCTCCTCACCGCGTTTGAGTTCAAACACGATGCGCATTCCGCGGCGATCGCTCTCGTCACGAATATCGGAGATGCCTTCCAGCTTCTTGTCGTTCACCAGGGCGGCTGCGTGCGAAATCAGCCGAGCCTTGTTTACCTGGTAGGGGATCTCAGTGACGATAATCGCGTGCCGGTTCTTCGGCATCGGCTCAATGTCGGCCTTCGCGCGAACCGTCACGTGGCCGCGTCCGCTCTGGTAGGCGCGGTAGATGCCTTCCTGGCCGCATAGGATGCCGCCGGTCGGATAGTCCGGCCCCTTCACGACTTCGCCGAAGATCTCCTTCAGCGTCGTCTTCGGCTTGCGGATGAGCAGGATCGAGGCGTCGATCAGCTCGTTCAAATTGTGCGGCGGGATGTTCGTCGCCATGCCGACGGCAATGCCGTTCGAGCCGTTCACCAGCAGGTTCGGCGCAGCGCCCGGAAGCGCCTCGGGCTCGGTCGTCGTGTCGTCGTAGTTCGGCCGGTAGTCGACCGTCTCTTTGTCGAGATCTTCCAGCAGCGCCTCGGCGTAAGACGAGAGGCGTGCCTCCGTATAACGCATCGCGGCCGGCGGATCGTTGTCGACCGAGCCGAAGTTGCCCTGCCCGTCGATCATCACATGCCGCATGGAGAACGGCTGCGCCATGCGCACCAAGGTGTCGTAGATCGAGGAATCGCCGTGCGGGTGGTAGTTGCCCATCACGTCGCCGACGGTCTTTGCCGACTTGCGAGGCGCACGGTTTGAGCGGTTGCCCGCCTGATGCATGCCGTAGAGAATGCGGCGTTGCACGGGCTTCAATCCGTCGCGCACGTCGGGCAGAGCACGCCCCACGATGACGCTCATCGCGTAGTCGAGATACGACTTGCGCATCTCGTCTTCAATGTCGATCGGGACTAGATTTCCGCCCCCAGGACCGTCGGGATCGTCCAACGGCAACTGCGGGGGATCTTGGGGTTCGTCGGCCAAAAAAAGCGCTCCTCAGCGATTACGCTAAACCACTCATAATAGCAGACTTGAGGTCAGTTTTGGTAGCCGACTACCTCTGTCGGGGAGCAGAGTTTTGGGAAGGCCGTGAGACGGAGTACATCGAAGAGGTCCGGCAAGCGGATCTGCAGCCAATTTTTCCGCAAACATGAACAGAAACGCCACGAAAGAGAGACTGAAATGGACATGTGGCGGCCCTCGATTTCAAACCTCCTCTTCGTGGCGTTAGCCGGAATTGCGATCCCCGCGAGTTCCGAGCCTGTGAGCGACCTCTGGCCGCAGTGGCGCGGGCCCGAACGCGACGGGCGAGCCGGAGGCGCAGAGTGGTCCGACTCCCTCGACGGACTGCAGCAAGAGTGGCGCGTCGAACTGGGTCCCGGTTATCCCGGACCGATCGTCGCCGAGGACCGGGTCTTCGTCGCCGAGACGATCGATGAGAAAACGGAGGTCGTCCGAGCGCTCGATCGAGCCTCGGGCAAGGAGCTGTGGCGCAAGTCCTGGCCGGGCAAGGGCTCGGTGCCCTTCTACGCCGCTCGGAACGGCGACTGGATCCGTTCCACCCCGGCCTATGACGGTGAAACGCTATTCGTCGGCGGCATGAACGAGATGTTCTTTGCACTCGACGCTGAGACCGGTAGAGAGCGCTGGCGCATCAACTTTCCACAGCGCTTCGGAACCGACATTCCCGACTTCGGCTTCTCCAGTTCTCCGCTCGTCGACGGCGACGCGCTCTACGTTCAGGCCGCCAACTCGGTAATCAAGCTCGACAAGCGGTCAGGCCAGACAATCTGGCGCGCACTCGCAGCCAGCGACAGCGTCTTTGAATCCGGGGCGTTCTCCTCTCCCGTACTGGGCGAGGTCGCCGGGCGAACGCAACTCCTGGTGCAGACTCGCACCCACTTGCACGGAATCGCCCCGGACTCGGGCGTCGTGCTTTGGAAACACGAGGTGCCGAATTTCAGGGGGATGAACATTCTCACGCCGGTTCCCTTCGGCTCGGGCGTCTTCACCAGCAGCTATCGCAACCAGTCATTCTTCTACGAACTCACGCGATCCGGAGATGGATTCGACGTCCGGGAAGCGTGGTCACACAAGGCAAAGGGTTACATGTCGACGCCGGTAGTCATCGGCGATCACGCGTACATGCATATGGGCAATCAACGTCTCACGTGCATCAACCTGAAGACCGGCCAGAGCAGCTGGACCACCTTGCCCTTTGACGGCGCCTATTGGTCGATGGCGGTTCAGGGACAGAAGATCCTCGCGCTGGACGAGTCCGGAATCTTGCTCCTCATCGACGCCGATCCCAAGCAGTTCAAACTGCTCGACAAACGCCGGGTCAGCGACCAGGACGCCTGGGCGCATGTCGCCGTGGCGGGCGACCAAATCTTCGTGCGCGAACGCGAGGCGATCGCCGTTTACCGCTGGCGCTAGACCCAGTAGGTGCGATCGAGGCTGCGGTACTGCACCGCCTCCGCCAGCTGGCGCACGCTGATCGCGGATTCTCCTGACAGGTCCGCAATGGTCCGCGAGACCTTCAAGATCCGGTCATGCGCCCGCGCGGAAAGCCCCATCCGCTGTACCGCTGCCTCCAGCGTCTTTTCGCCGGCTTCATCCAACCGGCAGTGCTCGCGAATCATCTTGGAAGGCATCCGCGCGTTCGGGTATCCCCGCGCGACCTGGATCTCCCGCGCCCGTTCCACACGCTCCCGGATCGCAGCCGAAGGCTCGCCCTCAGCCTTTTCGTGCAGCTCGCGGTACTTCACCGGCGGCGCCTCCACATGGATATCGATGCGGTCGAGCAGCGGGCCCGAGATCTTGCTGACGTAGCGCTGGATCATCGGCGGCGTGCAGCGGCACTCGCGATTGGGATCGCCGAAGTAGCCGCAGGGGCACGGGTTCATGGCCGCCACCAGCATGAACGACGACGGGAAGGTGAGCGAGATCGCTCCGCGCACGACCGTGATCTCGCCGTCCTCAAGCGGCTGTCGCAACATCTCCAGAATGTTGCGCGGGAACTCAGGAAACTCGTCCAGAAACAGCACGCCGTGGTGCGCAAGACTGACCTCGCCCGCCCGCGGCATCCCGGAGCCGCCTCCGACGAGTCCCGCGTTCGAGATCCCGTGGTGCGGCGAGCGAAACGGGCGCTCGGCCAGCAGGCCTTGGTTTGGAGGCAACACTCCGGCCACCGAATGCACCTTCGTCGCCTCCAACGCTTCGTCGAGCGTCATGTGCGGCAAGATGCCGGGCAGCCTTTTTGCCAGCATCGTCTTGCCCGAACCCGGCGGCCCCACCATCAGCAGGTTGTGGCCGCCGGCGGCCGAAATCTCGATCGCGCGCTTGGCTGTCTCCTGTCCCCGCACGTCCCGGAAATCCAGCGAGAGAAGCGCGTCATCCACCTCGTGCACGCCGTTCCCGTTGGCAACGACGCGGAACCCCTCGGGAGCCTCCAGCAGCTTGGGCGCCTGTGCGAGATGCTTGATCCCAAACACCTCGACGCCCTCGACCACGGCAGCCTCGGCGGCGTTCGCCTCGGGCACGATCACGCGGCTCACTCCCGCTTCCTTGGCGCAAACAGCGATCGGCAGCGCCCCCCGCAGCGGCCGAACGCTGCCGTCGAGCGACAGCTCCCCGGCAACCAGATAGTCGCGGAGCGCCTCGTCGTCCAAGCCGCCCATCGCCCCCATGATGCCGAGCGCCATCGGCAGATCGAACCCGGCGCCTTCCTTACGCAAGTTCGCCGGCGCGAGGTTGATGGTGACCGCCTTGGTCGGAAACCCGAACCCGGAGTTGATGAGCGACGACTTGATGCGCTCACGGCTTTCGCGGACCGCCGTATCCGGCAGACCGACGGTGACGAAAGCGTCCGGACGCCCCTGGTACATGTCGACCTCAACGTCGATCAGGCGGGCGTCGACGCCGTAGATCGCAGCCGTGCGTGTCTTGAAGAGGGCCATCTGGTTGTGTCAGTCCCCGGTCTTCCCGTTGTCGGCAGTTCGAGACGCAACGGCTTCCCGGCGCGTCCGTTCTCGGTCGCGGCGACAGTAAACGCTCCAGATCGTGAGCAAGACCCCGAGCAGCGAGACCGCGAGAACGCGTTCCACCGAAGGAAATAACTGATGCAAATGATGCGAGCTTCGGGGCGAGAAACTCGACTTCGCCCGGCTCAGCGGCTCGGGCTAACGGGGACAAGTATACAGGGTCTCTCGCGGGCGAGTTCTAACCCGCGGCCGGAGCCAGTCCGCCGGTATCCGGCGCGCCGTCCTGCACTGCGCGAAACGCACGCGTCCAGTTCTTGGCAATACACACTCGGCCTTCGCGTCCCTCGACGACGTCGCAGATCAACGCCCGGTCGAGCTCCAGTTCGCCGACCGAACCCAACTCCACCGTCTTCGAGAGCAAGACGCCCGATCGCAAGAATACGCACCGCTGCGGACTCAAAGCCAGGTGTCCGCGCCCTAGGCGAGGCACCCCCGGCAGAGCCCGACCGTAGGCCGGGAAAACGACCCAATCCTGTCCAGGCTCCAACTTCTCCAGCTGATCGGCCACCGCCTGGGGAGGCGCATCACCGGAAAGCGAACGTGATCCCAGCAAGTAGCCGCCGAGCACGCCGACCGTAAACCGGAGCGTCCGAAGCAGCATCGGCGTAACGAACGCCATACCCACAATCAGCACTGCCAGCACCCCGGCAGCGACAAACGGGTAGGTGTACACCAGCGCCAACAGTCCGACCACGCCCACATCCTCAGCGACGCTAATCACCGAGTGCGTCGTGGGCTCAGGCGCCGTGTGCGCAAGCACCCGAGTGGTGGCCTTGGTGGTGTGGCTGCCTAGGGCGATCGAACCGCCGATCAACATCGCAATCACCTGCCCCGCCGGTCCAAACTCATCCGCAGCGCCGAGCGCCAGCGCCGCCGCGCCCAACGGTCGAATGAAGGTGTGGAACCCATCCCAAACAGTCGAAATAAACGGGACCTTATCGGCGAAAAACTCCAGCAGGTAGAGCACGCCCGCAACCGAAAGAACAACCGGATTCGCCAGAATCTCCAACTTCTCAGGCAGGAAGTTGAACCACTCAAACCGGTGGGCCAAACCGACGATGAGAACCGTGGCGTAGAGGTTGATGCCGGACGCAAACGAGAGCCCCAGCGTACTGACAAGCGTCTCTAGTCCGCCCATGTCTTAGCTGCACCCACGGCGATGCCCTCCTTGGCTTCGGCTTCCGACTACCAATCAGAAATCTGACGAGTCGGAATGGCTTGGTCGATCAGCATGACAGGGATGTCCTCGTCGATGCGATAGACCGTTTGGTTGTCCTCGGTGATCAGCCCCTCGGCGAGCGGCTTGTCCACCTTCGCGCCGTCCTTGTAGGCGACCGCGCCGGCGGCGATCTGTTGGTTTAACTTCTCCAACTTGTCCGCCGGCAACATCTCGACCGGGACTTTCGTCTCCGGACAGCACAAAATTTCAAGCAAGTCCTTGCTGATAGGCATGGGGAGCAGAGATCCTCCGTCCGCCGGACTTGCCCACGCACTCTATGTACGAAAGCAAACCGGGTTTCGTTCCTAGAAAAGTCTAGCTCACACCGGGCGCGGGCGGGGCCAGCAGGTAGCGACCGCCGTCCTGGGAGACGCGATAGCCGACAACGACGTGGCGCCGTGCGAACAGTTCCTTGAAGCGCTCCCGGACCTCGGCCTGGACCGCAAGCGTCCGCTCGGGGGACGCCCGAACGTCCGCCGGTACGAGAATCTCTTCGGTCGGCGCAGCGGCTTCCGGCTCGCCGTCGATACGCCACTCGGCGACCAACCGATCGGTCGGCGCTCCGGCGTGCAGCTTGCTGGAGGTCACGCCGTAGACGTTCGGCTCATACCGCCGCACGCGAACACCGAGCTTCTCGACGTTGAAGTACGCGTTGCGAATCTCCAGGGGATCGAACGTCCACTCGATCAGCCCGTACCCCAACCGCAGCGCTTCTTCCTTCTGCCGCATCTTCAAACGGCGGCCCAGCCCCCTTCCCTGGAACTCCGCCAAGATTCCGGTCATGTGGCTATGCAGATAAGTCTCTCCGTCGGCAGCGTCCCTTCCAGGCAGCCCTAGGCTGTAACCGATCATCCGGTCCCCCAGGTAGGCGCCCAAGACCACGCCGCCAATGAGTCTAGCCACCGTGAACAGTCGCGGCGGCACCTTGTCCAGGTCGGAAAACCCCCAAACGGTCTCCTGCACGGCCAGCGTCTCGCGGTACTGCTCCAACTGGTCCAGAGCAACGATGCGGACGTCGTCTAGGCTCTCTTCGCGGCTTGCCACAGCGCCTCCATCTCCTCCAGCGTCGCGTCCTCGAGCGTCCGCCCCTCCGCCCCGAGCGCCTGTTCAATGTATTCGAAGCGCTCGCGAAATTTGCGGTTGGCCCGGCGCAGCGCCAACTCCGGATTCACCTCGGCGTGACGCGCCATGTTCACCGCCATGAAGAGCAAGTCGCCGATCTCGTCCTCCACCGCATCCGCGTCGCCCGAGGCGCAGGCGTGCTCCACCTCGTCGACTTCCTCCGCGATCTTGGCGCGCAACTCGCTGAAGTCGCGCCAATCAAAGCCGACCTTGGCCGCCCGTTTGCCGATCGTCTGCGCCTCCAGCATCGCCGGCTGATGGCGCGGCACGTCGGCCAGAATCGACTCACTCGGCTGCTCGCCGCGATCCGCCTTTTCCTGTGCTTTGATCTCGTCCCAGCGAACCTTCACGCCGTCCGCCGTTTCGATCGACTCGCGATCAAACACATGCGGATGCCGACGAACGAGCTTCTCATTGATCGCCCGCAACACGTCGTCGACGGTGAACTTCCCTTCCTCGGCGGCGATCTGCGACTGGAAGACAATCTGCAATTGCAGGTCCCCCAGTTCCTCAGGCAGATGCTCCCAGTCCTCGCGCTCAATCGCGTCGAGCACTTCGTACGTCTCTTCAATCAGGTAGGGTTTGAGGGAGGCGATCGATTGCTCGCGGTCCCACGGACAACCGTCCGGCGCGCGCAGCCGAGCCATAATCTCCCGCAGTCGTTGAAACTCGTCGCCCGGCATCGCGCCTGAAACCGGCACAATAGCATGCGGCGGCATGCCGCAAGGAATCGATTGAATGAAAGTCGTCGGCGTGATCCCCGCCCGCTACTCTTCCATCCGGCTGGAGGGCAAACCGCTCGCTGAAATCGGCGGCAAGCCGATGATCCAGCACGTCTATGAGCGCGCCGGACAATCCAAGCTCCTCTCGGATCTACTCGTCGCGACCGACGATGAGCGCATCCACAAGGCCGTGCTCGCCTTCGGAGGCCAGTCCCGCATGACGGCCCGCGAGCACCCTTCCGGAACCGACCGCATCGCCGAGGTCGCCGAGACCCTCGACGCGGAGGTCGTGGTCAACATCCAAGGCGACGAGCCGTTCATCTCGCCCAAAGTCATCGACCAACTAGTGCAACCGTTCACGGTCGACCCGGACTTGGAAATGAGCACCCTCGCACGGGCGATCGACGACGAGCCTGCTCTCAGCGATCCAAACGTCGTCAAGGTCGTCTTCGATCATCTGGGGCGGGCCATGTACTTCTCCCGCTCGTTGATCCCCTACCCGCGACGGGCCGAGGAGCACCGCGCCTACGAGCACATCGGCCTCTACGCCTATCGCAAGTCGTTCTTGGTCGAGTACGCCCGCATGCCGCCGTCGCCGCTAGAGCGGACCGAGGCCCTGGAGCAACTGCGCGCCCTAGAAAACGGCCGCACCATCCGCGTCGTCGTCACCGAGCACCACCACGGCCTCAGCGTCGACACGGCGGAAGACTTGGCGCGAGCCCGCGAACTTTTCCTCAGCGATGGAACCAGTTAGAACGTCTTCAGTGCGTGAAATGTCTCGCGATCGCTTTCAGTCTCGTCGCTTCACTGATTGTGATGCTCGATTGGCGGATCATGCCCGACTTCCTGACATCTCTGGTCTGGCCGATGGTATTGGGCGTCACTCTGATATCGCCGTGGCTTTCGCGCATCCGCTACCTTGGCCTCGCATGGCTATTGGCGCTCTCTTGCTGGATCTGCCCGTATGACGTCAGCACGACCAACGTCCCCGGTCCGCCCCGTTTCATCCCTTTCGTAAGCACCAAGTTCACTCCCCGGCTCAATGAGCGTATGGAGCGAGGCGAGCTATTCGTTGGAGGTCACCTTAGGAGCAGCATTGGCGCCGAACCCAAGTGGGTCCTCGTTTGGTAAACTCGCCGCCGCCTCGGTACAATAAAAAGTCTCGTCTGGCGAGAATCACAATGATGCGTTTTTTCTCTAAACATCTTTATCTCGTGGCGTTTACGGCCTTCGCCCTCTCCATCGGTTGCGGCGGCGGCGACGCTCCTGAGGCCGAGCCCACCGCCGAGGCGACTCCAGAAGCTCCCGCCGTCCCGGCAAACGTTTTTGAGGTCGATCCCTCCACCGCCGCCACCATCACCGGCAAGATCGCCTTCTCCGGCGAAGCCCCCAAGCCGCGTCGCCTCAACCTCAGCGCCGACGCCGATTGCACCGCCATGCATGACGGACCCATCTACGACGAACGCGTCGTCGTCAATGAGAATGCGACCCTCAAGAACGTCTTCGTCTGGGTCCGTAATGGCCTGGAAGACAAGCAATTCGCGGCCCCGAGCGAGAAGGCCTCCATCGATCAGGAAGGCTGCATCTACGCTCCGCACGTCGTCGGCGTGATGATTGGACAGACGCTCAGCGTTTCCAACTCCGACCCGACCCTGCATAACGTGCACCCGCTCCCGCGCTCGAACGTCGAGTGGAACAAGTCGCAAGCCGCTGGAGCCGGGACGATCGACGAGACCTTCTCGAAGCCCGAGATGATGATCCCGATCAAGTGCAACATCCACCCCTGGATGCGCGCCTACGTCAACGTCTCGCCGCACCCGTTCTTCGCCGTCACGGGCGAGGACGGATCGTTTGAAATCTCCGGCCTGCCGCCGGGAGAGTATACGCTCGAAGCGGTGCATGAGAGCCTCGGCAACCAGACCATCGAGGTCACCGTGGGCGCTGGCGAGTCGGCGACGGCTGAGATGACCTTCGCGGCCAAGTAAACCACCGCGCCCGACGACCCGATCAAAGAGTAGAGAAGCCCGGATGCCGCAGCCAGTCCAAACCGCAGCCGCCGCCGCGCCCGCCACCGAGCAGGTGCGGCAGGGCCCGGTGTGGGACTACCTGGAGCTCACCAAGCCCAACGTCGTTTGGCTGATCCTGATGTCGACGCTGGTCGGCTACTACATCGCGGCGCCTGGGCAACTTTCGCTGATTGCGATGTTCCACGTGGTCTTCGCCACCGGTTTGATGGCCGCCGGAACCGGCGCCCTCAACCAATGGTGGGAACAGCGCACGGACAGGCTCATGCAGCGCACCGAGAATCGGCCGCTGCCCTCTGGTCGTTTGAGTTCCGCCGGAGCCCTATCCTTCGGGCTCGCCCTGGCCGCTGCGGGACTCGCGTACGCCGCGGTCGCGGTCAACATGCTCAGTTTCTGGGTCGGACTGGCGACGGTCGTCAGCTACGTCCTGGTTTACACGCCGCTCAAGACGCGTTCGCCGCTGGCGACTTTCGTCGGCGCCTTCCCCGGCGCCGCCCCGCTGTTGCTCGGCTGGACGGCCGCCCGCAACACGCTAAGCCTGGAAGGCTGGGTCCTCTTCTCGATCCTCTTCCTCTGGCAGTTCCCGCACTTCTACGCCATCGCGTGGATGTATCGCGAAGACTACGGCCGCGCAGGCATCAAGATGCTGCCCGTCGTGGACCCGGAAGGCGGCTCCACCGGCCGCCAGATCATCGCCTACGCCTTCAATCTGATTCCGGTCAGCGTCGCGCCATGGATGCTCGGCATGGCGGGTCCGGTCTACGGCGTTGCCGCCGTCATCCTCGGCTCGGTCTACCTCTACTACGGCGTCCGCCTAGCCCGCATCAAGACCCACGCCGCCGCCCGCAAGCTCCTGCTCGCCTCGGTCGTCTACCTGCCGTTGCTGTATCTCTTCCTTGTCGCCGACAAGGTTTAGTCTTCTGCTGACCGGCGCTCAGCCTTCCACTCTGTGCTGTTCTGACGCAGAGCTACTTAATCTTCTCGTCGCGCTCGATCTTTCCGTCGCGCAATCGCACGACGCGGTGCGCATACTCCGCAATATCCGGCTCGTGCGTCACCAAAATAATCGTGTTCCCTTTCTGATGCAGCAGATCGAAGATCGCCATGATCTCAGTCGACGTCGCCGTGTCCAAGTTGCCCGTCGGCTCGTCGGCCAGCAGAATCGCCGGATCATTCCCCAGCGCTCGCGCGATCGCCACCCTCTGGCGCTGACCGCCGGAGAGTTCGCTTGGCTTGTGGTGCATCCGCTGCGTGAGGTCGACTTCCGACAGCGCGCGCTTCGATCGCTCCAAACGCTCATTCGTGGTCATGCCGGAATAGATCAGCGGCAACTCGACGTTTTGCAGTGCGGTCAACCGAGGCAGCAGGTTGAAGGTCTGGAAGACGAACCCGATCTCCCGGTTGCGAATGTGAGCAAGGTCGTCGTCCGACATCTTGCTCACCAGGTGTCCGCGAATGTAGTAATCGCCCGAACTCGGCGTATCGAGCGCGCCGATCATGTTCATCAGCGTCGACTTGCCCGAGCCCGAAGGCCCCATCAGCGCGACATATTCGCCCTTCTTGATGGTCAGATCGACGCCGTTGACGGCGTGGATCTGTTGATCGCCCATCACGTACGTCTTTCGCAAGTTGTACGTCTGGATGATGATGTTTTGGCGAAGAAGGTCTTCGCCGACCCGGGTTTCTTCCGCTGTTGCCGTAGCCATATGGATATCTTCTTGCGAGCGACCGCTGATATCAGGGCGTCGCAACGCGCAACAAGGTTTCAGCTTCAAGCGTTCGAAGCGCTTCGTAGCCGCCGATAACGATCTCGTCGCCCTCGTCGAGCCCGGCCGTGACCTCGATCGATCCGCCTCCGCTGATGCCCGTCCGCACCGGTACGAAGCGTGCTCTGCGGTCTTCTCCCACCACGAAGACGCCCTCGGAGTCCGCGTCGTCGATCGTCCTGACAGCCAACGCCTGAATCGGGATCGTCAGGGCGGACTCCCGAGTCGCGGTGGTGATTCGGACGGTGCAACTCATCCCTGGCCGCAGAGCTGCCGCCGGGTCGTCCAGAGCCACCGTCGCCTCAAAATCGCGCGCCTCCTGCGTCGAAGCGACTGACTGTGACGCCGAAAGCCCGCTGGACCGCAGAATCGCCGTATTGCCAATCTCAGTGACGCGCCCGGAGAACGCCTGGTCGGGAAGGGCGTCGATGGTCACCTCCGCTACCTGGCCAAGCTCGACGTGTACGACGTCCGTCTCATCCACCAGTGCCTCCGCCGTAATGATGCTAAGGTCCGCGATCGTCATCAGTAGACTGGCCGGCGAGTTCTGGATGCCGGGCACCACCGTCTCGCCCGTCTTCACGGGCAGATTGGTCACGACGCCGTCAATCGGCGAGAGATAGGAATGACGCCGCAGCACGTCGCGCACTCGCCGCAGCTGAGCCTCGGCCTGCTCGATGCGCCTGCGCGCCCCGTCCTCCCGAGCCATGAGCTCTTTCCGCTCGACCTGCAGCCGAACGATGTTGGCCTTCGCTTCAACGACGTAGGCATCCGCGGCTCCGGCGTCCGCGCGGCGGCGATCGTACTCATCCCGAGCGATCAGCCCTTCTTCTACCAGCTTCGCCGCCCGGCTGTAGAGTAGGTCCGCCCGCTCCTGCTCGGCCTGCGCTCGCTTGAGGGACGCCTTCAAGGCGTCTTCGGCGGCGTTGCTGGCTTCGATTGCCGCCGAGGCTCCGCGGAGATCGGATCGGAGCTGCTCGAGGGATGCCTGCTGCGCGTCCACGTCCGCGCGGGGCTGGACGGCTTCCAGACGCGCCAGCAGTTGCCCGCGGCGGACGGGATCGCCCTCGGCCACCAGGATTTCAGTGATCCGGCCCATCTGCTCCGCGCCTACGTTGACGTAGTTGACCGGCGTGATCTCGCCGGAGGCCGTCACGACTTGGACCAGCGGCTGACGCTCGACCGGCTCCGTCTGGACAAGTACGCCCTTCGCTTCCAGCGCGCCGCTTGCCAGGTACGCCACGCCCGCCGCCGCAACAAGCAGTCCGCCGATCAGGATCTTCGAGCGTGCAGTCATGGCCCTCTGCCTCTAGTGTCTCGCAGTATCGACCAGTTCCGCGCACGCGTATCCGCAAACAAGGGTTCGGGACGACTGCAAAGCGAAACCGGATGAACACTACGTGCCCAACCTCTATCTTCGTTCCTATTCCGCTTCCGGGCGCTGAGCGAATGAATCGGAGGAGAGTACCGCGGCACGGTCTGGAATCGGTGATCTGCCGACCAACCTTGACGATTGAGCCCAGGACCCGCCGCTGCTGCACCTCCGAGGACAAGAGCACAGTCTCCAAAGCCGCCTTCGCCCTCCTTCTCCACCGCCACCCCAACAGCGAGTGGGCCAAGAAGACGCCCTACCGGTTCCGCTAGAGCGATTGCTGTCGCGATGCGATAATAGGACCAGTGCCTAAGTCGCGTAAGATCACGACCGCACTCTACCGTCCCGGAGAGAAGGCTCCCGACGGCGGCCATTGGAGCGACTCGACCCCTGAGGAGCGTATAGCGGGGGTCTGGGAACTCACCAAGCTATCCGCGGCGTGGAGAAAAGGGAGCGGCAGTGAGCCCCAATTTCAAAGATCTATTACACGAGTTCTGCGCCCGCGAGGTTGAATTCCTTCTTGTCGGCGCTCACGCGTTGGCCGTGCATGGCCATACCAGAGCCACCAAAGACATCGATCTCTGGATTCGCCCCACGGATACCAATTCCCGCCAAGTCGTCGAGGCTCTGGTCAGCTTTGGCGCTCCGCTGCAGGGTCTGACCGCCGAAGATCTCACCGTCGTCGGAACCGTATTCCAGATCGGCGTCGATCCCGAACGTATCGACATTAAGACGGCGGTAGACGGACTAGAGTTCGACGACGCGTAGAGCGGCCGCACAAAAGTGGAACTCGACGGACTCCAAATCCCCGTCCTCTCCCGCGAGCACCTCATTCAGAACAAGCGCGCCTCAGGCAGACTCCAGGACCTCGCCGACGTCGAACGCCTGGAGCAGGGCTAAAGCGAACCTACCGCAGCGTCTCAATCCGCCCCAACGCCGCCCAATCCGGCTCGCTGATCTTCAGTTCCTCCACCAGCCACGCCGCTCGGTCCCGCCGAGCCCGCCCATCCAGCGCATGCCCAGCCCCGGGATAGACGCCCAAACTCTTCGGGGCCGCGACGTTCCGGTAGCCCGCCAGCGCATGCCCCAGCGGGATCAACTCATCGTCGTCGCCGAGTTGGACAAGAATGCCTTGAGCCTTGGTCCGCGCCACGTAATGCGCCGGGTCCGCCCAATCGAGTTCTTCCAGCAACCGCTCGAAATCGTCTCCGTGCTGCTCGCGTGCAGCGACCGCGCCGGGAGCATCCGACAGCAAGAACTCCCTCGTCTGCAGCAAGTGCGTCATCAGCACGAACCACTGCAGCCGCGGCTCCACGCCCGAGAGGATCGCCCCCACGCCGGCTCCGAAACTGTGCCCAACGTACGCCAACCGCTCCGAATCCACGTCATCTCGGCTGAGCAGATAGTCGACTCCCCGCCGCACATCGGCCACTTGCCTCGCCTGCATCGCAACGCCGGCCTCGGGCGAGTTGTCCTCCACGTGTCCGCGTCGATTGAACGGCGCATCCGGCAATAGACTGATGGTCCCCGCTCGTGCCATCACGATCGCCTCTTCCAAAAACTCCCCCCGGTTACGCAGCGGCGAGCCTTTCATCCCCCAATGGCCCCACACAATCGCCGGCAACGGCCCGTCGATCGGCGGCAAGACCAAGTACGCCGGGACGCGCTCTCCGTTGCGCCCGCGATACGTCATATCGAGAATCTTCACGCCGTCGCGCTCGCTCTCGCCGACCACCTCGGGCAACAGCAGCTCGTTCACGTCGTATTCGAACGCCTCTTGCGCTCCGAGCGAAGCCGCCGCAACGAACATCCATAGTAAGAGCCGCATCCTCGACCGACGCGGCGGGTATACTCTTCGTTTCTATCTATGTCCTCACTCGCCCCGTTCCAAGTAGGCGTCACGCCCGATTTCTACGTCGACGCAGAAGGCCGCTTTGAACAGGCCCTCGCTCAGAAGCTCGACGGCGTCTCAGGGCTTGAGTACGGCTCCATGCCGCCGCAGCCCGGCAAGCAAGCGACGGCGGAGGCGCTCAACCAGTTCGACGCAATCTTCTGTCTCTCGCTCCGCGTCGATGAAGCCTCGTTGCGCAGCGTCGATCGCACCGCCGTCATCGCCCGTTGGGGCGTCGGCTACGACACCATTGACACCGAGGCTCTCACTCAAGCCGACATCGCTCTCGCCATCACGCCTAACGCCGTCCGGCGCCCCGTCGCCGAAGCGATCCTCGCCTTCGTCTTCGCCCTGTCCAAGAACGTCCGCACGCAGGATCAGGTCACTCGAGCCGGCGGCTGGCGTGCCCAACTACCCTCGATGGGCGTCTGCATCGGAGGCAAGACGCTCGGCTCGGTCGGCTGCGGGAACATCGGCCAGGAACTCTTCCGTCTCGCACAATCGCTCGGCTTCGAGCGCTTCCTCGCCTATGATCCCTACGTCGATCCGGCAAGCGTCCGGGACCTCGGCGTCGAGCTCGTCTCGCTCGATACGCTCTTTGCTGAAAGCGACTACGTCGCCGTCAATACCCTCCTCAATGAGAAGACACGCGGCCTAGTCGGCCAAGCGCAGTTCGACCGGATGAAGCCCTCCGCCTACTTCATCAACACCGCCCGCGGACCCATCGTCGACGAGGCCGCCCTCATCCGCACCATGCAAGCCGGAAAGATCGCCGGCGCCGGCATCGACGTCTTCGAGCAAGAGCCGCCCGCCAAGGACAACCCCCTCTTCGAACTCGACAACGTCCTCGTCGCCCCGCACGCTCTCGCCTGGACCGATGAAATCGTCCGCGACAACGGCCTCGAAGCGTGCGACAACATCCTCGCTGTCTTCCGCGGCGAGCATCCCCCCGGCATCGTCAACCGCGAGGTTCTCAACCGCCCGGGATTCCAGGCCAAGCTGGCTCAGCGACGCAGAACATAGGGAAGGCTACTCATGAAGAAGAATCGCTTGAAAGAAGTTCTCGCCTCGGGCGGCATTCCCGTCGGCCACATGATTTGGGAGTTCGGCACACGCGGCATCGCCCGGATGCTCGCCAATGTCGATCTCGATTTCGTCGTGGTCGACATGGAGCACAGCGCGATCAACCCGCCCCAAGTCGCGGATCTGATGGCCTGGTTCCAGGCCACTGAAATCGCGCCCTTTGTGCGCATACCGGAAACTCAGTACAGTTACATCTCACGCACCATGGACGCTGGTGCCCTGGGCGTGATGGTCCCCAACGTCGAGACAGTCGAGACCGCCCGGCAAGTGGTTGACGCAGTGAAGTACGCCCCGCTTGGCAAGCGCGGAGTCGGTCTGGGCGGCGCGCACACCGAGTACCGCGGCCCCGATCCACTCGACTATTTTGAGGAAGCCAACGGAAACACTACCGTCATCTGCCAGATCGAATCCACCACCGGCGTTGAGAATGTCGACGCCATCGCGGCTCTCGACGGCGTCGATTGCGTCTGGGTCGGCCACTTCGATCTCACCCAGTCGATGGGCATCCCCGGCCAATTCGACGATCCGCGCTTCCTAGAAGCTCTCGACCAAGTGGTCGCCGCGGCCAGAAAGCACGGCAAGTCGGCCGGCATCCAACCCAGCAACATGGCTTCGGCGGAACGCTGGCTGGACGTCGGATTCAACGTCATTTCCTGGAAAACGGACATCGCGCTCTACAGCGGCGCCTTGCGCACGGAGATCGGCGACCTGCGCACGCGGACGAACTCTTGAGTCGCTCGCCGGAACGCCTAGAATCTCGCGCTCGTCGTCGCTCGTCCCGTGATCAGCGAGTACGCTGCCTTAGTCGCGCGCATCGCTCTGCGAGCCAGCTCCCGTGGGAGAAATCGGGCATAGTCCGATGCCGACAGCTGCGCCATCCTGAGCGTCTGCGACATGTGCAGGGGTAAGTCCTCCGCCGCTTTGAGCGGCCCGAGGTCATAGCCGAAGGCCCGCGCGCGACTCCCACAGACGATGCGCAACGCCTCCTCTTCCCTCTTGCTAAGCCCGACCCGTGGTCTCTGGCGCAGATCCCGAACTGCGCCGGCGGTCGTCGGCGCCTCGCGATCACTGAAGCTCGTATTCGGCTTTCGTCCCTGCGCTAGGACCATCTCGCCGGAAGCGTCTTCGAGCCCCATCCATTCGCAGAGTCCCCGGGATGTCCCTAAGGGGTCCTCCAGGAGACTCTCAAACCGGTGGATGTGTACCCGTTCCTTGCCGAGTGCGGCGACCGCTTCGAGGGCCTCCGCTCCGGAATCAATCCAGCGTGCGGACCAGCGCAGCACGTCGGAATGGAGGAGCTCCCTCCGCCACTTGGCCGAGATCTTGCGGAAGGACAGATACGCATCAAACGGATGCCGGACGGAGTAGATCCAGCGCACGTTCCATCCGTTGGCCGTGAAGAAATCGTCCAGGTAGAGCAACTCCATTTCGATCGACGGCGTCTTCACCGCCACTCTCTCCAGACCTGAAGTGCGCCGCATCGCCTCCACCGCGATCAGCATGAAGTGGTCCCAATCGTGCGGATACGAGTCGACCAACGAAAGAGCGACGTCTAGATCGGCGCCCGTCTTCTTCATCGGCGTCTTGGTCAGGCCGACCGTCAGCATGCGCCGCATTCGCTCCGGCGAGTCGGGCGCCGGAACCCCGGCCGCAAGTGCAATCTTGGGCCGGTGGTATCCCCAACCGAACCATTCCGTTGCTGCACCGTGGATCTTTGGATGACCTCCGACGATGCCGTGCAGCAGCGTCGTCCCGCTTCGGGCGGCGCCGCACACGATGATGAGTTCGGGACGTGGTTCCTCAGCCATAGGCGATTCGTTCCCAGTCTACCCGGGGCTTCTCTACACTACGTAATTGGCCGACTCACGCTGCAGTTGTGGTTTCGTGGTCCCCGGGGAGGCGCAGTACTGCCCCGGGTGCGGGCGTCCCGTGACCGCCGAAGCCCTCGCGCGTGAGCGTGCTGCAAACGCTCTACCGCTCCGGATCGAGCCGGAAGAGGAGCTGCCGGAAGTCCAACCCGTCTCCTTCCGCAACCGCGAAGCTCTGCGCTCGAGCTACTGGAACGCCGCCATCGCGGCCTTCTTCGGCAACTTGATCGGCAGCCCGCTGCTCACCGCCTTCTGGGCGTCCGCCGCCGGATTCTTCTCGGTATTCGCCTACCTGCGGCGAACCGGCGTGGCTCTTACGTTTGAGCAAGGTTGTCGCCTAGGGGCGATGACCGGAGTCATGATCTCGGCGCTCACTCTGTTGATGAGCGCCATCGTTGCGATTTCCGCCGAGGACCCTGGAGCGCGCTTCCGGGAACTCCCGGACCAACTGCGCGAGCAGGGACAAGCAGAGCAAGCCGACCTCATCGCATCCGTCGTCTCCGACCCGGCGGCGCTCACCACGCTCGTACTGTTCCTCCTGGCCTTCGTCGTCGTACTGACCCTCGCCCTTGCCGCGCTCGGCGGCGGTATCGGCGCAAAAATGCTCGGTCGCGGAAACACCAAGCAATAGCGCCTGAACCGTGCTATCCTACGAAGAAGCGCGGCGTTTACGTCGCGCTTGCTCTATCTAGAGCCCACTTGTGTGCGCAAGTGGCGGAATTGGCAGACGCGCTAGGTTCAGGTCCTAGTGAGATTTATATCTCGTGGAGGTTCAAGTCCTCTCTTGCGCACCATCTCTTCAATTATTTTCTAAGCGCGGTGGGCCTCCGTGTACCCCTCGGTCGTGTCAGGCGACTCTGCCGTCCGGGCGGTCGACGGTCGCGTGCCAAATTGTAGTCGCCCGCAAGCCCGACTCCGTATACTCTTCACGTCATGAAGGGCTAGTCGCCGCGTACTCAACTCCGTGTTCTAAGCCTGGGCGGCCGCGGCGGCGGTTTGGAGGGAACTCTCAGGACGTAGCTTACGTTTCTACTTCCCATGAAGCCATGGGTAGTGAGGGTGGGTCTTGCTCTTTGTATGGTGAACGGCGTGTTCGCGCAGGCGCCGGACGTCTCGGCGACCCACGCACCTCCGTGCCGCGCAGCGGAGTCCGAGCGGTTTGTGTTCTACAGCGACCCTTGGGTCAATCTGCACCACTTCCTCTTCCAGTGGGCTCGGAATTTGCCGGAGGGGCTGGACGGAGATCGTCGCGCGCCCACGCGGATCCTGGAGGCGGGAGAGTTGGCCGGGCTTTCCGCCAAGGAGCGTGCGGCTTGGACGGAGGCCATCGGTTTCTACCGGGCCGAGTTGGCGTCCGGGAATCTACTGTTCAACGACTGGCTGGAAGGTTTTCGGAACCGCCTGATCGCTCTGGAGTGTGACGGCGATCTGGAAGGAACGGCCGAGATCGAACCGGAAGTTCGGGCCGCGCTGAGCGCGACGATGCCGATCTATCGGGCGCATTGGTGGGCCGGTCATGACCGGGCGAACCGAGTCTGGATTGCGGAGCAGGTCGGATTGCTGGAGCTGCACGGGGACGTATTGGCCGAGGGGCTGGCGGCGACCTACGGCGGCGTTTGGCCGGAAGAAAGGCTGCGGATCGACGTTGGCTTCTACGGAAACTGGGCGGGCGGATATACGTCGAACGATCCGACGGTGTTGACGTTGGAGGGGCGCAGTTTCCCTGGGTTGCGGGGGCTCGAGATGATCTTTCACGAGGTCTCGCATGCGTGGTTTCTACAAGAGCCGCTGGAGCGGGATTTGGAGGCGGCGTTTGTACCGACGGGCGGGAAGGCGCCGCGGCTGCTCTCGCATACCTTGCAGTTCATCACGCCCGTGGAGTTGATGCGGACGCGCCTGCCAAGAGTTGCGCGCGAAGGGTTCCAATCGTTTGAGGAAGAGATCGTAACTCGGGGCAGAATGCGGGATCTGTATGGGGTCGCTCTGCCCCATTGGCGGGCCCACCTGGCGGGGGAGATCAGACGCGAGGACGCGCTTCGCCGAATTGCGGAGTCGCTGAGTCGCTGAAGGAGCGAGAGGCTTCGACGGTTTCCTTTCCGGCGGAAATTGCAGTGTGTCCGGGTATCGTCTATGCTGGCAGCGACCGGCCGACCGACCGAGTTCGAAGTCTGGAGCACAACCTCATGAAGCGCAGAGTATTGATGCTGGTTGGTCTGCTTGTTCTTGGATTCGCCGCCGTGCGCGGCTATCGAGCCTACAGCTTCTACCAGGAGATGACCTTCTGGTCGGCGGAGATGGGGCACGGCGAGGGGCGGCTCTCGGTGGGGGATGCGGCGCCGGATTTCGATCTGAAGTTTAAGAAGTCCGAGGAGAGGGTGCAGCTATCGGCTTTTCGCGGGGACCGGCCGGTCGCGCTGGTCTTCGGCAGCTACACTTGACCGCCGTTTCGGTCGGAGGTTCCGGCCCTCAACGAGATGTATCGCGAGTACGGGGACGACGTAGAGTTCGTGCTGGTCTACGTTCGCGAGGCGCACGCGGGCGACGCCTGGGCTCTGGAAGTCAACAAGAAAGAGGGATTCGAGGTGCCGCTGGCCCGGACGTACGAGGAGAAGGACGAGTACGCGGACATGTGCGTGCGCAAACTGGATATTGAGTTTCCAACCGTGGTGGATCGAATGGATTTTCCGGTTGAGGCGGAATACACGGCTTGGCCGGAGCGGCTCTATTTGGTGGACAAGGACGGCGTGATTGTCTACAAGGGCGATCCCGGGCCGTTCGGCTTTGAGCCC
>Ga0070727_10000510_pt1 | contig 46880 bp, 43 predicted proteins | sample tdAd472_FD_66722 | JGI IMG/M metagenome (GOLD analysis project Ga0070727, IMG submission 66722) | Marine sediment microbial communities from the Atlantic coast under amendment with organic carbon and nitrate - tdAd47.2 | ecosystem: Environmental > Aquatic > Marine > Coastal > Sediment | place... | reverse complement strand
CATAGCGGTGAAATTCGGATGCGCCTCCCAATCGGCGCGGGGCAGCGTTTCACGCAGAACCAACAGCTCTGGCGGCAATCCGGACCGGGTTTCAAGATCACTCATCAGCCTGCATTACCGTGCAATATCTCGCTCGGCTAGGGGCGTGGCCGGTGATCGGTAACGCCCGCCCTTCTCGCGCGGCAATCTCGGATCCTCGCCCCCCCGGCCTTCAGATCTCAGCGCTGCGCGACCTGCCAATTCGGATGAACCCAGGGCGCGGTGTTTTCTGTGGCCAGCGGTGAACGACCCAGCAGATGATCCGACATTTTCTCGCCTACCATGATCGAGGGGCCGTTGAGGTTGCCGTTGGTTATCGCAGGAAAGACCGAGCTGTCGGCCACCCGAAGCCCATCCACCCCGATCACCCGGCCTTGCGGGTCAACCACAGCGTCCGGATCATCCGCCCGGCCCATCCGGCACGTGCCGCATGGATGATACGCGCTTTCGGCGTGTTCGCGGATGAAACCGTCGATCTGGGCGTCGCTTGCCACATCCCTGCCCGGTTGAATTTCGGCGCCAGCGAAAGGCGCGAATGCGGGCTGGGCGAAAATCTCACGCGTCAGGCGCAGGCATTTTCGGAACTCCTCCCAATCATCCGGGTGGCTCATATAATTGAACACGATCTTTGGCGCTGCGCCCGGATCGGGCGAATTCAATGAAACCCGACCCCGGCTTTTCGACCGCATCGGACCCACATGCGCTTGAAACCCGTGCCCCTTTACCGCCGACGTCCCGTCATAGCGGACCGCGATAGGCAGGAAGTGATACTGAATATCCGGGTACTCGACCCCCGCGGCCGAACGAATAAAGCCCGCGCTTTCAAACTGGTTCGACGCCCCGACCCCGCGCCCGGCGAACAGCCACTGCGCCCCGACCCAGGCCTTCCCCGGCAACCACCAATACGAATAGAGCGAGACCGGCTTTGTCGCCTCCATCTGCACGTAAACCTCAAGGTGATCTTGCAGGTTCCCACCCACTCCGGGCCGGTCTGCAACCAAGTCGATCCCATGGGCGGCCAGATGCGCCCCCGGCCCGATGCCCGAGTGCATCAGCAATTTCGGAGAATTGAACGCCGAAGCCGCCAGCACCACTTCGCGCCGCGCCCGGATCACTTCGCGCGCGCCCTTGCGCAAAACCTCGACCCCGACGGCGCGGCCATCCTCGATCACTGCCTTTTGGGCCAGCGCGCGCACCAGGGTACAGTTCGGACGCGTCAGCGCCGGCTTCAGATAGGCGTTCGCCGCTGACCAGCGCCGCCCTTTCCAGACCGTCGCATCCATCGGGCCAAAGCCTTCCTGCTGCCGCCCGTTGTAATCGTCGGTCGCCGGATAGCCCGCTTCGACCCCTGCTTGCACGAATGCCTGCGTCAGCGGGTTGTCGCGTGGCCCGCGCGTGACATGCAATGGCCCGTCCCTGCCCCGCCAGCCGTCATCACCGCCCTGACCGCTGGCATGCCAATGCTCCATGCGCTTGAAATACGGCAGCACATCGCCATAGCGCCACCCCTGCGCGCCCGCCTCGGCCCATCCGTCATAGTCGCGCGCGTGACCACGCACATAGACCATCCCGTTGATCGAGCTTGACCCACCGATCACCTTGCCGCGCGGCGCGGCCAGACGCCGGTTGTTCAGGTTCGGTTCAGGTTCCGAGGCATAGCCCCAATCGTACATCGGCATGTTCATCGGATAACTCAGCGCGCCGGGCATCTGGATCAACGGGCCTGCGTCACTGCCGCCATGTTCGATCACGATGACCGAGCTTCCGGCCTCGGATAACCGATAGGCCATGGCGCATCCCGCCGACCCGGCGCCGACGATTACAAAATCAGCTTCCATTCAGGCCTCCGGGTGCGCCAACGGGGCGTAGTCGACCATGACATGCCGCACATAGGCGGCGCGCGACGTCAGCCGCTCATAATAAGCCTCGACAACAGGGCGCGGCCTGCGCGGCACGTCGATCGAAAACCAGCGGAACAACAGATGACCGATCACGATGTCGGCCAGGCTCAGCGCATCTCCCGTCACATGGGCGCGCCCGTCAAGCTGCCCTTCCAGCAGGTCGAGGTTGTTTTCAAACCTCGTGACCGAGGCTGCAAGCGCCCCCTCATCCCGATCCCGCGCTGCGGTCCGTACACGGGGCCAGAAAATCGGCGCCGTGAAGGCCTGCGCCAGTTCGTTCTTGCCCCACTCGGCCCACATATCGACGCCCGCGCGCGCCACTGGATCGGCGGGCCAGAACGCCCCGCCATCGCCATAGCGCGCCGCCAGATAACGCAGGATCGCGCAGCTTTCCCAGACGACCGTGTCGCCATCCTTCAACACCGGTACCAGCCCGCGCGGGTTCATCGCGCGAAATTCCGGCGTGTCAGTGCCGCCATGCACATGACCATAGTCAAGGCGTTCCGGCCTCAGCCCCAGTTCCGCCGCGCCCCACATCACCAGTTGCACGTTCGAGGATGTCGCCCGCCCGTAGATCGTCAGCCCCATCTCATTCACCCTTTGGAAAACGCTGGCCGTCTTCCAGCACATTCAGGTCCATGTGATTGCGCATGAAACGTTCGGACGCTTTCTGCAGCGGCTGGTAATCCCAAGGGTAATAGCCGCCCTGGCGCAACGCCTCATACACCACCAACCGACGCGCCTGACTGTCGCGCACGGCCGCATCAAAGGCGCGCAGATCCCATTGATCCGCCGCCATCGCCCGCAATCGGATCAACATGTCAGAGGCTTCCGGATCGCCCGCCAGATCGGTCAGTTCATGCGGATCAGCCTCCAGATCGAACAATTGATCCGGGTCCTGCGGGCAAGCGGTGTATTTCCACTTGCCATCCCGCAGAGCCACCATCGGCGCAATCGATGCCTCAGCCGCATATTCCATCGGCACTGGCCCGCGCGGCGCACCAGCGGCCACCGGCAACAGGCTGACCCCATCGGTCCAGGGCGCGACCTGCGCCATATCGATCCCCGCCAGATCACACAGCGTCGGGCAGACATCCAGCGTGCTGATCGGCGTTTCGACCAGTCCCGGTTCCAGCCCGGGCCCCGAGATCATCAGCGGCACCCGCGCCGACCCTTCAAAGAAGCTCATCTTGAACCACAGACCCCGGTCGCCCAGCATATCGCCATGGTCGCTGACAAAAAGGATCACCGCCCCTTGCCGGGTGGCCTCCAACGCGGTCAACACCTCACCGATCTTGTCGTCCAGATAGCTGATGTTGGCGAAATAGGCGCGGCGCGAGCGGCGGATATCGTCTTCGGTGATGTCGAAGGATCGCCAGTCATTGGCGTCGAAAATACGCTGCGAATGCGGGTCAAGATCGTCGTATTGGATCGGCCCGACCTCGGGCAGCAAATGCGCGCAATCTTCGTACAGATCCCAGTATTTCCGCCGCACGACATAGGGGTCATGCGGGTGGGTAAAGCTGACTGTCAGATGCCAGGGGCGCGTGTCACCGCCGCGCGACAGGTCATAAACCTTCTGCACCGCGTGATGCGCAACCTCATCATCATATTCCAGCTGATTGGTTGTTTCGGCGATCCCGGCCCCGGTGACCGAGCCCATGTTGTGGTACCACCAGTCAATCCGCTCACCCGGTTTGCGCCAGTCGGGGGTCCAGCCGAAATCGGCCGGATAGACATCCGTGGTCAGACGCTGCTCGAACCCATGCAGCTGATCGGGGCCGACGAAATGCATCTTGCCGCTGAGGCAGGTCTGCCACCCCGCCGCGCGCAGATGATGCGCGAAGGTCGGAGTGTCAGAAGCAAACTCGGCCGCATTATCGTAAACGCCGGTGCGCGACGGCAGCCGCCCGGACATGAACGACGCCCGCCCCGGCGCGCAGAGTGGTGAGGCGGTATAACTGTTGGCGAACCGCACCGACCGGGCCGCCAGTGCCTTGAGATTCGGCGCATGCAACCAGTCAGCCGGCCCATCCGGGAACAGCGTGCCATTCAACTGATCCACCATGAAGATCAGGATGTTCGGGCCACTCATCGCGCCGCCCCCAACATGCTGTCCAACGCCGCCGACAACTGATCCGCAGCCTTTTCCGCCGCATCCGGGTCATTGCCCAGCGCCGCGCGCAGATAATGCCCGTCGATCAACGAGGCGAGGTTTTCTGCCGCATCCGGCGCACCCACGCCCAACAACGGGCGCAGATCGTGCAGCAGATTGCTGCGCAGGCGGGCCTGATAAATATGCAGTAACCGACGCGCATCCGGGCTAGTCTGCGCCTGGACGTAAAAGTTCAGCCAGGCAGAGATCACCTCGGGCCGGAAACTGTCGCCGTCAAAACTGGCCCGGATGATCCCGTCCAGCCGTGCGCGGGGGGTCTTGGCGCGCGCCAACGCGCCCCGAACCGCACCCCCGTACATCGACAGAATATGCCCCATCGCCGCTGCAAAAATCTGATCCTTGCCGCCGAAATAATGATGCGCCAATCCGCTGCTCATGCCCGCGCGCCGCGCGATCTGCCCGACGGTCACATCAAGCGATCCCGCCTGCCCGACTTCGGCAATTGTTGCATCCACCAGTGCCGCCCGGCGGATCGGTTCCATTCCCAGTTTCGGCATCTCAACCCCTTCGCGATTCCGTTTGTCGGCCTAGCGTTTTTTATATTGACTGGTCAATCAGTAAACCGCCCTGTCCTTCACCTTTTTGAAAATACTCCCGCCGGAGGCTGCGCAACGGATCCGCCACCGCACACATGTCGTGAAGGGCTCACATTGCCACCGGCACCTGTAAAAATAACGAAGCCGCAAGGCTTCTCCGTTTCTCTGACCTCAGGGGACGGCCACGGCGCGGCGAGCGACCGCTTCGCGCCAGCTGGTATAGCTGACGGCGGCGACAATCAGCGCGCTGCCAAGGATGACAAAGGCATCCACGGCCTCTCCAAACACCAGCGCACCAATCAGCGTGGCCCAGACGATCTGTAGAAACGTCACCGGCTGGGTGACACTGATCGGGGCGGCGCGAAACGCCATGCCCATGGTGAAATGCCCGCCTGTTGCAAACAGCGCGACCAGGGCGATCCACAGCACTTCCTCAAGGCTGGGCGGCACCCAGACCGCCCAGGCAAACGGCGCCAGACCGATCGTCACCGCAACCGACAACCAGCCCACGACAACGCCCGGGCTGGCCTGATCGGTGAGTTTCTTGGCGATCAGATAGGACGAACCAAGGAAGAACCCGGTTCCCAGCATTGCCAGATGCCCGTCCGAAACCTCGCGAAATCCGGGGCGCAGAATGATCAGCGTTCCGATCAGCGCCAGCGCGACCGCCAGCATCCGGCGCAGCGACAGCTTGTCACCCAGAAACAGCGCCGCCCCGATCATCACATATACCGGCGCGAGGTAGTTCATCGCCGTCACCTCAGCCAGCGGAATGCGCGACATCGAATAGAACCACAAGATCACGCCCAGCGTATGGGCCAGCCCTCGCAACGCGATCAGACCAAACCCAAGGCGGTCCGGGCGATGCCGCCGCATCGCCGGCAACAACGGAATTATGAAAATCAACCCGATAGCATAGCGCAAAAAGGCCGACTCGGCAGCGGGCAGGTCGCTGCCCAGATGTTTCACGACGACAGTGACCCCAACGAAAAACGCGCCCGTTACCAGCATCCAGAAAACGCCAATCAGGTTGGGGGAATCTCGGTTGGGCATGCTGCGGTTAGGTCACGAATGAACGATGGCGACAAGGCCCGTCGATACGGCAAGGCCCCTCAATGCGCCAGGATCAGACTGGCCGCGATGGCCCACATCGTCAGCCCGACACCCGCGTCCAGCAGGCGCCACGCAGCAGGGCGCGCAAACACCGGGCGCAGGGCCGCCGCACCGTAACCCAGGCCGAAGAAAAACGTGAAACTGGCCAATACCGCGCCACTGCCAAACACCAGCGTTTCGCCTGAATAGGCCGCCGAGACCGATCCGATCAGCACCAGCGTATCCAGATAGACATGCGGGTTCAGCCAGGTCAGAGCCAGACAGGTGGCCAGCACCGGCCACAGGCGTTCGCTGACCTGCGTGGCCGGGTCCAGCACGCTGCCCCCCTTCCAGGCGGACCGCAAGGCCAGCGCGCCATAGACGCCCAGAAACGCCGCCCCGCCCCAGGTCAGCAGCGGCGGCAACCACGGCACCGACGATGCAATCCAACCCATACCCGCCACCCCGGCCATGATCAGGATCGCGTCGGAAACCGCACAGGTCAGACAAACGGCAAAGACATGACTGCGCCGCAATCCCTGGCGCAGAACAAACGCATTCTGCGCCCCGATCGCCAGAATCAGAGAGAAGCTGAGGAAGAATCCGGCAACAAACGCAGTCATTCTCAAGGGGCTAACCCGCAAGGGCCGAAGCGTCCAGATGTTCCCGGCCTGTGTCCTGTCAGAGTTGACGGGCGCGCGCCTTGGCGTACGCTGGACGCGGACACCACGGTGAATGCTCTATGAAGACCAACCCCACCTCTGTGACAATCGTTCAGGCAACCACCGCGGAACAGGTTCGTGCGGCCCAGCGCATGAAATATGACATCTACGTCAAAGAAATGGGCCGCTACGGCGAGGTTGCCGACCACCACCAACGCCTGCTGATCGAGGATGACGACACCGACAGCCGGATCTTTAACGCCATGATTGACGGGCAGGTCGTCGGAACCTCGCGGTTGTCCTGCGGCGCCGACAATGCGCTGGGTGCCCGACAGGTCGCGCAATATGATCTTGCGAAATTCCTGGATTCCGTTCCCGCGGCCCAGATCGTCGTCGGAGAGCGTTTCATGATCCAACCCGCCTATCGCGGGACCGATCTGCTGAACCAAATTTTCGCAAGTTACATGGGGTTCCTGAATGCCTCTCGCATTCAGTTTGCCTTTGGTGATTGCGAACCGCATTTGCTGAACACCTACCAGGCGCTCGGGTTTCGGACCTACACCAAGAACAACGTCAACAGTCCAAGCACCGGCTTTCTGATCCCTTTGGTCTTCGTCGTCGAAGATCTGGATTATCTGCGGCGCATCGGATCGCCGCTGGCCGGTTTTCTGACCGACTTTGGCGAAGATGCGCGGGTGCCCGATACGCTGGACGCATTGCTCGCCGATGGTGCCGCCGTACAGTCCGAGCGTTTGCTGACGACCCCCGACTACCTTGCACAGGTCAAAGCCGCGACAAACACGGTGTCGGCGCTGAATTCCGGATTGTTTTCAGGCATGTCGGACAGCGACATTGAAACATGTATCGAAAAAAGCGTCCTGATTACCTGTCGCCGCGACGACCGGGTCATCAAGCAGGGGAATGTTGCCAAGAACCTGAACCTGGTCCTGTCAGGCGCCTTTGAGGTCCGGCAGGGCGCTGAAACGATTGCGCAACTTGCCCCGGGCGATGTTTTTGGCGAAATCGCATTCTTTCTGAAGATGCCGCGCACGATGGACGTGGTCGCCGCGCAGGCGGATTCCCGGCTTTTGTCGTTTAATGAGCGAACTTTCAGACGCCTGATTGACGATGACGCGCCGCTGGCGGCGCGGTTGCTTTACAATATGTCGACAACGCTTTGCGCGCGCCTGGCGCAGACCAACGCGCGGCTGGGTGCCGGAAACGCCGGGCGTGACCCGGTCTAAAGCTGCTCCATCACCTCGTCTGATACCTCGAAATTGGCCGTGACGGTCTGGATGTCGTCGTCGTCTTCCAACGCGTCGATCAGCTTCATCAGCTTTTGCATGCCATCCAGATCCAGCTCGGTCGTGGTGGTGGGGCGCCAGACCAGTTTGGTGCTTTCGCTTTCGCCCAATTCTGCCTCCAGCGCGCTGGACACATCGTTCAGATCGGTATCGGCGCACCAGATCACATGCCCGTCTTCGCTGCTTTCAGCGTCCTCGGCCCCGGCCTCGATCGCGGCCATCATCACGGTGTCTTCGTCGCCGACCTCAGCCGGATAAGTCACCTGCCCCTTGCGGTCGAACATAAACCCGACCGAGCCGGTTTCGCCCAGATTTCCGCCGTTCTTTGAGAACGTTGACCGCACGGTCGAGGCGGTGCGATTCTTGTTGTCGGTCATGGCCTCGACAATCACCGCCACGCCGTTCGGGCCATAGCCCTCATAGCGGATTTCGTCATAATTCTCGGCGTCGCCACCGACGGCTTTCTTGATCGCGCGATCAATGACGTCCTTTGGCACCGACTGGGATTTCGCTTCTTTCACAGCCAGACGAAGACGCGGGTTCTTGTCCGGGTCCGGGTCGCCCATTTTGGCCGCCACGGTGATCTCTTTCGCCAGCTTTGAAAACAGCTTCGAGCGTGCGGCATCCTGCCGCCCTTTGCGATGCTGAATATTCGCCCATTTTGAGTGGCCCGCCATCTTGGCCTCCGTTCATGCAATCCGTTGGCCCCGGCTATACGTCAGCCGCATCGGGTGGGGCAAGCCATGGCGGGCAACACGCGGACACGGGCCTTTCGCATCCCAACCTGCCTGCGCTAGACAAGGCGGATGACAACAGACCAGATCATCCTTTTCGCCCTGTTCGCCGCCGTCTTTGGCATGCTGCTGTGGGGGCGGTTCCGATACGACCTTGTGGCGTTTGCAGCGCTTATGGCGGGCGTGGTGCTGGGCGTTGTGCCTGTGAAGGACGCATTTTCCGGGTTTGGCCACCCAGCCACCATTGTCGTGGCGCTGGTTCTGGTGGTCTCGGCCGGGCTGGTGCGATCCGGTGCGGTCTTTCTGATCACCCGCACGCTGGTCGATGCATCCCGCAGCCTTGGCGCCCATATCGCGATCATGGGCGCGGTCGGCGGCGTCCTCAGCGCGTTTATGAACAACGTCGCGGCCCTTGCGCTGCTGATGCCAGTGGATGTGCAAACCGCCAGGAAAGCAGGCCGGCCGCCGGGCCTCAGCCTGATGCCGCTCAGCTTTGCGACGATCCTTGGCGGTATGGTCACACTGATCGGCACGCCGCCAAATATCATCATCGCCACGATCCGCGAAGACGCGCTGGGCGAACCCTTTCGGATGTTCGATTTCGCCCCGGTCGGCAGTGTTGCTGCCATTGCGGGCCTTGCCTTTGTCGCCCTGATCGGCTGGCGCCTTATCCCGCGCGCGGCCGAGGGCGGCGCCGGGCAGCTTGACGAAGTGCGCGACTATATCGCCGAACTGACCGTGCCCGAGGCATCCGACCTGATCGGTCAGCGTGTCCGCGACCTGATCGAAGTTGCCGAAAAAAACGACGTCGCCATCATCGGCCTGATCCGGGATGGCAAACGGCGGTATGGCGCGGCGCGCGCCATGCAGATCTTGGCCGGTGACGCGCTGGTGCTTGAAGCGCGCCCCGACGCGCTGGACGAATTCCGCAGCGCCCTGAACCTCGACTTTGCCGAGGCCGAGCGCGAGGACAAACTGCGCGCAGATTCCGATGGTCTGACCCTGATCGAAGCCGTGGTTCCCGAAGGGGCCCGCATCACCGGACGCAGCGCGCAACGGATTGGGCTGGGCTGGCGACGCCGCACTGTTCTGATGGGCATCGCGCGCGAGGGTCGCGCCATCACCAGCCAGGTGCGCAAGACCGACATTCGCGCCGGTGACGTTCTGCTTCTGCTGGCCCCATCAGAAACCGCCGACGATGTCGTCGACTGGCTGGGCGTGATGCCGCTTGCCGGTCGCGGCCTGGCCGTCACCGCGAATGAAAAGGTCTGGCTGGCCATCGGCATTTTTGCCGCCGCCGTCGCCGCCGCCGCTTTCGGCCTGCTCTATCTTCCCGTCGCGCTGGGCCTTGTGGTCGTCGCCTTCGTCCTTGCCAAGATTGTGCCGATCAAAGAGGTCTACGACCATATCGAATGGTCGGTTGTGGTCCTTCTGGGCTCGATGATCCCGCTTGGGGCTGCCTTGCAAACCTCGGGCGGGACCGAGTTGATTGCCGGGTCGCTTATCACGCTGACAGACGGCTTGCCTGCATGGGCGGTTCTGACCGTGCTGATGGTTGTGACGATGACGCTGAGCGATGTGTTGAACAACACCGCCACTACCATAGTTGCGGCCCCGGTCGGTATCCAGATGGCACAGACACTGGGCGTCGACCCGGACCCGTTCCTGATGGCCGTCGCGGTCGCCGCATCCTGTGCGTTCCTGACCCCCATCGGGCACAAGAACAACACGCTGATCCTGGGCCCTGGCGGCTATGGCTTCGGCGACTATTGGCGCATGGGGCTGCCGCTGGAGATTTTGATCGTCGCCGTCTCGATCCCGGCAATTCTGGTGTTCTGGCCGATGTGATCGAAAGGCGCGTCAGCCGCCCTTGATCGCCTGCGCGGCGCAGCGCTTCACGGACTTACCCGCCTCATCGGGCACGTCCAACAGGCACAGGTTCCAGTTCGGACCGTTCTTGAATGTCCCGAACAGAATATTGCTGGTCGACAGCGCCATGCCCAGCGCCTCCAACCCGAAGAACTCTCGCTGAACAATGTGATAGTCGATCAGGTATTTGCACTGCGTCAACTGACCAGACCAGCCCGGACGGTCATCGGCCACCAGTGCAAGTTCATCCGGGCGGATACCATGGCAGGTCGACCCATCGTTCAGCCTTACGCGAAACCCGCCCGCGTTCATCCACAGCTTTTCAGGCGCAATACCTGGTGGTGGCGGCACAGGTGCACGGCTGACCGGCTCAACCGTCGGCAAACAACCGGACAAGGCCAGGATCATGCCAGCGACCACCGCGCCCTTCATGGAGCGTGAAACTTCACAATGCTGCCGTCGTCGATCACCACCGACAGGCTGATGCGTGCTTGTGGCGATCCTTCGCCCGGTTGCAGCGGCAAGCGCGCGGCATTCAACGGCACGCGTTCCTCGATTGTGAAACCGTGCAGATGCGGGCAGCCAGACAGGGCGCTGCCCCAGATCGACTTGGCCACCGGCCGGGTCGCCGCGCACAGCGCCTTGTCATCATACACCACGTTCAGCGCCTGTTTATACAGGATCGCGCTTACCGGCCGTGCACCGGCTTGCGACGTTGCCTGCGGCAGGTTCTCAGGTGGCGCAATCGTGCAGGCGACCAGGAGGAGTGGGATGGACAAAGCGGATATTCGGATCATCATAGCGGCCAGATCATTGGAATTATTGCCGAGGCCAGAAGCCCCACGGACAGGTTAAGCGGAATACCAACCCGCATGAAATCGGTAAAGCGATAACCGCCGGGACCATAGACCAGCATGTTGGTCTGATACCCGATGGGTGTCGCAAAACTGGCCGAGGCCGCAACCATCACCGCCACCACCAGCGGGCGCGCGTCGATACCCAGGGCAGCGGCCAGCCCGATGGCAATCGGGGTGACAACGACGGCGACGGCGTTGTTGCTGACCAGTTCGGTCAGTACGCTGGTCAGCAAATAGATCGCCCAGACAATCAGGAACGGCGGCAGTTGACCCAGCGCTGGCGCAATCGCATTTGCGATTAAAGACACGGCCCCGGTGTGCTCTAACGCGGCCCCGATGGCGAGCATCGCAAAGATCAGCGCCAGCAATCGGCCATCGACCATGGCAAACGCTTCATCGGCGTCGATGCAGCGCGCCAACAGCACCAAGGCCACCGCAAGAATCGCCAGCAGAAAGATCGGCGCAACGCCAAAGGCCGCCAGCCCGACAATCGCAACCAACGCCAGCAGCGCAATTGGCGCATGGCCGCGGCGAAACGCACGCCCCGTCGGTTTCGAGATATCGACCAGCCGCATATCACTGGCCAGCCGTTGAATATCCGCCGGCGCCCCCTCCAACAGCAGCGTATCGCCGACCCGCACCACCAGACCATCCAGTGCCGTCCCGATGTTCTGGTTCCGCCGATGCACCGCCAGCGGATAGACACCGTACCGCCGTCTGAGGCGCATCTCTCCCAGGCTGCGCCCGATCATCCGGCAACCGGGAGAGATCAGAACCTCGACCGTCGAGGTTTCGACCGAACTCAGCTTATCGACCAGCCGCACATCATCGTTGTCCTGCAAAACCAGCAATTCCGCCACCGGCGTGCGCAGGACCACCCTGTCACCGGCTTGCAGTTCTACCCCGTCCAGGTTCCGCCTGAGCGAAGCATCGCCGCGCAGCACGTCAATCAGGCGAACGCCATCACGTTTGAACTGGTCGATATCCTTCGGTGCCCGCCCTATCAGCGACGAACCCTCAGGGATCGCCACCTCGGTGAAGAATTTCATCTTCGACCGATCACTCAGCAGCCCCGCCATGCTTTCGCGATCCGGCAACAGGCGCGGCGCGATGAACCGCAGGTAAATCATGCCCCAGGCAACCAGGATGATGCCCAGCGGCGTCACCTCAAAAATCGTGAAGGCCTGCATCCCGTTGGCGCGCGCAACACCATCCACCAGCAGGTTGGTCGAGGTTCCGATCAGCGTCAGCGTCCCGCCCAGAATCGCCGCATAACTCAGCGGGATCAGCATTTTCGAGGCCGAGACACCCAATTTGCGCGACAGCTGAACGAAAATCGGGATCATCACCACGACCACCGGCGTGTTCGAGACGATGCCCGAGGCGATGACGACGAATGCCATCATCACCCCGATTGCAAGCGCGGGGCGCACCTCGGCCTGGGCCTCGGCCTTCTGGGTGAACCAGTCGAGCGCGCCCGTCCGCACCAGCGCGCCCATCACGATGAACATCGCGCCTATGGTCCAGGGCGCGGGATTGGACAGCACAGCCAGGGCATCGTCATAAGGCAAAAGCCCCAGCAACAGCATCGCAGCACAGCCGCCGATGGCGACCACCTCGGTCGGATAGGATTCGCGCAGAAAAAACACGAACATCGCGGCCACGATCAGCAGCGCGGCAACAGCAGACCCCGTTTGACCAAAAGCTTCAGCAACCATGGCCTAAGTGTCGCCTGCCGCCGCTTGCTGTGCAAGACGCGTCGTCGGACGGGGCTGCACCAGAAACAGCCCGCCAAACATCAGCCCAAGCGCAAGCCAAACCCAGCCGGAATAACTTTCGCCAAGCAAAACCATCGCCCAAAGCACCCCAGACCCGGTCACCAGATAACTGCCCTGGGCGGCAAATACCGCCCCCGCACGCCCCACCAGCCAGACATAGGTGGCATAAACGACCGCGTGGATCAGCGCGGCCAGCACGACGGCCATGTCAGGCGCGCCCCAGGGCGGGCGCGGGTCGATCCATTGCCCGGTCGCCAAGGTCAGCGGCAGCGCAATCAGCGTTCCGATCAGCGAAGCCCCGAACAACACCTGCACCGGATCCAGACCCCGCGTTCCCCATTTTGCGACCACGTTACCCTCCAGCGCGTAAAACGTCGGAGCAATCATCGCGACGGGCACCCAGGCGATCATTGCACGCTCTGGCAGGCTCGCCTCGGGTCCGACAATCAGCGCGACGCCCGCCAGCCCAAGCAGCAGACCGCACAACCGTGCCCAGCTGAACCGGTCCGTGGCCATCAACAGCGCAATCGGAAAGGCAAACATCGGCACCAGAGAGATCACGATCGAGATGACGCCTGCCGGCAAATACACCGCCGCCTGATAGGACGCCGAATTCGGCAAGACCGTCCCGATCAGCGCTATCAGCACATAGAACCGCAGATGCGGGCCCGTCATCGGCAGGCCCTTGCGCCGTATGGCCGATACTATGCCAAGCGCCACGGCCCCAATCGCCAACTGCCAGAACACCAACCCGAAATGCCGATACCCGTCGCTGACCGCGATCTTGGCCAGCGGCTGCGTCACGCCCCACCCGATTCCCAGCATCACCAGCAAGGCGATCAGTGGCGCACGCCCGGTCATCGCAAGGTCACTCTGGCCCCGATTGTGGCAGATGCCCGCCCTGCCGCACCGGGACGAGTGTCTTGGCCACCCCAGTCGCATCGTCAGTTTCAACGAACAGACCACTCAATGTCGCCTCACCAGTCGCAGGGGTGAAACGCCCCTTTGGCATTCCGGTCACGAAACGGCGCAAGGGTTCGGCCTTCTCCATCCCGATGACCGAGTGATAGTCGCCGCACATCCCCGCATCACTCAAGTACGCCGTCCCGCCCGGCAGGATCATCGCGTCCGCCGTGGGAACATGCGTGTGACTGCCAACAACGACGCTGGCGCGCCCGTCGCAAAAATGACCCATCGCCATCTTTTCCGAGGTCGCCTCACAATGCACATCCACCACTGAGGCCTGCACCAGCCCGCCCCGCGGATGCGCCTTCAACACCGCATCAATCGCCGCGAACGGATCGTCAAACGGGCGCTTCATGAACACCTGCCCCAGAACCTGCGCCACCAGGATTCTGCGCCCGCCCGACACATCGAATACGCGCGCCCCGCTGCCCGGCGCCGATTTCGAGAAATTCAGAGGCCGGATAATCCGCGCATCGCTGCCGATATGGCCAAGCATATCTTTCTGATCGAACGCGTGATCGCCCAGCGTCACGCAATCAGCGCCCGCCTCGAACAGCGCCTTGGCATGCGCCCCGGACAGCCCCACACCCGAGGTCGCGTTTTCGCCATTCACCACCACGAAATCCAACCGCCAGTCGGCGCGCAAACCCGCCAACCGCTCAACCACGGCCCGGCGTCCGGCACGCCCCATCACATCGCCAAGATACAAAATCCTCATGACCCAAGCCCTAGGCGCGGCGCGCACCGCTGTCCACATGATCCGGTCATCATTGACCCGAAAATATCCCCGCCGGAGGCATGAATCTCTTAAGCCACACTCAATAAAAACTCTGCGGATCAATATCTATCGACAACCGCAGGTTCGTGGGCAGCTTGACCTGCCCCACCCAGTCGATCAGCGCCGCCTGCAACGGGGCCGCCTTGTCAGCTTTCACCAACAACCGCACCCGATGCCGCCCCCGGATCCGCGCGATCGGGGCAGGCGCCGGCCCATAAACCTGCGCGCCGATCCGGCGCAATGGCCCGTCGCGGCGCGCCAGTTCGCCCCCGATATCAAACACCTGCCGCACATCCGGCGCGCTCAGCACAATTCCGGCAAGGCGGCCAAAGGGCGGCACACCCGCGTTGCGACGTTCTTGCGCTTCGGCTTGCCAGAACGGTTCTTCCGCACCCGACAGGATCGCGCGGATCACCGGGTGTTCCGGCTGAAAGGTCTGCAACAATGCCTCGCCGGGTTGTTCCACCCGCCCGGCCCGCCCGGCAACCTGCCGCATCAGTTGAAACGTCCGTTCAGCCGCACGCAGATCGGACCCCTGCAATCCAAGATCAGCGTCGATTACCCCCACCAGAGTCAGCTTGGGGAAATTATGACCCTTCGCCACCAGTTGCGTGCCAACAATGATATCCGCCGCCCCTTCTGCAATCTGCACAATCGCTGCCTTCAAGGCTCGGGCCGAGCCGAAAAGATCCGAACTCAGAACGGCCAGCCGGGCATCCGGGAACAGCGCCGCAACCTCCTCGGCCAACCGCTCAACCCCCGGCCCGACGGGGGCCAGCTTACCCTCAACCTCGCACTCCGGGCAGGTGGTCGGCATCGGTTTCGTTTCACCACACTGGTGGCAGACCAGCCGCTTGAGGAACCGGTGTTCAACCATGCGTGCGTCGCAGTGATCACACCCAATCTGATGCCCGCAGGCCCGGCAGATCGTCACGGGGGCATAGCCGCGCCGGTTCAGGAACAGCAGCGATTGTTCCCCTTTGGCGATCCGATCGGCAACCGCGCCCTGCAATGTCGGGGAAATCCAGCGTGCGCCGGGCAGGTCTTCAGCCCGCATGTCAATCGCGCGCATATCCGGCAGGATGGCCGGGCCGAACCGTTCAGCCAGTGTCAGCCGCGCGTATTTCCCCGCCTCGGCATTGGCCCAGCTTTCCAAACTTGGCGTCGCGCTGGCCAGCACCACCTGCGCGCCCAGGATCGAGGCGCGCAGCACCGCCATATCGCGCGCGTTGTAGAGAACGCCGTCCTCTTGCTTGTAAGACGTGTCATGTTCTTCATCGACGATGATCAGCCCCAGATGCTGAAACGGCAGGAACAGGGCCGAGCGCGCGCCAACAACCAGTTGCGCCCCACCCTGCGCCACCATCCGCCAACAGCGGCGGCGTTCCGTCATCGTCACGCCCGAATGCCATTCGGCGGGGCGCGCCCCGAACCGTGCCTCGACCCGCATCAGGAATTCGGCCGTCAGCGCAATCTCGGGCAGCAGAACCAGCGCCTGCCGGCCCTGCGCCAGACAGGCGGCAACGGCTTCCATGTAAACCTCGGTCTTGCCCGACCCGGTCACGCCGCGCAGCAGCGTGGTGCCGTAGTCCTGCGTGGCGACGCCTGCGATCAGGGCCTGGGCGGCGGCAGTTTGATCCCCGGTCAGCTCTGGCCCCGGCAGGTTCGGATCCAGACGCGGATAGCTGCTGTCGCGGGGCGCTTCGACTTCGATGACCGCACCCAGTTTCACCAATCCCTTGACCACCGAGGTCGTGACCCCTGCGGTTTCGCTCAGCTCTCCTATTGTCACCGGCATCCCGGCAAATTCATCCAGTGCGTCCAGCACCCGGGCGCGCGCGTCGGTCATCCGGTCCGGTTCGGCCCCGCCGCGCTGATACAGGCGGCGCATGGATTGCGGATTGCCCAGACCAGGACTGCGCGTTGCCAGGCGCAGCATCGCGGACATCGGCGTCACGGTATAGGCCGCCGCACGGGCCAGAAAGTCGCGCATTTCATCGCGCATCGGCGGCACATCCAGCACCCGCGCGATCGGGCGCAGCTTGGCGGCGTCAAAACCGCCCTCGCCCGGCCCCCAGACCACGCCCAGCACCAGACGCGGCCCCAGCGGGCATTCCACAAACGCCCCTGTCGCACAGCCGCCTTCGGGCGCACGATAATCCAGCATCCGGTCCAGCGGCTGGGTGGTCAACACACCAACCCGTTCGCCGGGCGCGAAGTGGCGCACCTCAGTCACGGCTAAATCTTTGATTTTCCGTCAAAAATTCGCCAACTCCCCGAAGGCGGACCCGTATTTTGGCAGCAACAGACAAGATGAACCGTCGATCCCCGAAATTGGCAGAGGGGTGATACTGGCGCTGGCACAAGGGGCGGTCAACCGATCGCGACAGGAACTTCGCGTGATCCGGGGCGGAAACACTTGAATTCGACACATTTCACACCGATATTGAGGTCAAACCGCTGTGGGATGGTCCTGCGGCGCATCTGAACACGCACTTCGGAGGATAGAATGGCGCAATATCAGACCACTCGCGCCGCTGCGGGGGTCCGCACGGCCGAGATTGACGAGGGCCTTCGCGCCCATATGAACAAGGTATACGGGCTGATGTCCGTCGGCCTGTTGTTGACGGCTGCTGTGGCATGGGGCGTCGGAACCAATGACACGATGATCGCGGCGATCTTCGGCACACCGCTGAAGTGGGTGGTGATGTTCGCCCCGCTGATCATGGTGTTCGCGTTCAGCGCGATGATCAATCGCCTGTCAGCCGCCGGTGCGCAGTTGTTCTTCTATACCTTCGCCGCGGCGATGGGATTGTCGATCAGCTTTATCTTCGCGGTCTATACCGGATTTTCCATCGCTCAAACGTTCCTGGTGACGTCCATCGCATTCGCGGGCCTATCACTGTGGGGTTACACCACCAAGCGCGACATCTCGGGCTGGGGATCGTTCCTCATAATGGGCGTGATTGGCCTGATCGTCGCTTCAATCGTCAACATCTTCCTGGGCTCACCCGCGATCCAGTTCGCGATTTCGATCCTGGGCGTGCTGATCTTCGCAGGGCTTACGGCCTATGACACACAGAAGATCAAGACCGACTATATTGCCCACGCAAGCGCGATGGACAGTGAATGGATGGCGAAATCGGCGATCATGGGGGCCTTGAACCTCTATCTCGACTTCATCAACCTGTTCATGTTCCTGCTGCAATTCATGGGCAATCGCGAGTAATTCGCGCAGAGATCCGACCGACAAAAGGCCGGCGGAAACGTCGGCCTTTTTCGTTTTGGCGTCGAAGAGTGCACCGGCCTGCCCGATAACAGTCAGGAGGATTTGAGGAGTTATCACACGCGCATGGCGTCACGTTGTGTGCACAAAATCCCCGCCGATGTTCGACTGAACAACGTTCAGCTGGTGCAGCGTTGCACCGCCCCGTCCATCGCGTTTTTGAATTGGCTTGAGACACTGCGAGCCAGCCAGAGCGCCACTTTGAATATCTGATTCGCGACTGGAATCGCCTGCTCCTGTTGCGCGCCAAAAGCGTAAAGCGCACACGCCCGAACGGTCCCACCGGTCCGGTATTGGCTCGAATTATGGCGCATCGCTTTCGGGTTGTCGGCCTATACATCCCTATAAATCATGCCCTCGCACCGTCGCCGCACCAACCCGCTGGTTCAGCGCTCGCCCTGCCAAGGGGCGGGCGTTCGTCTTCAGGCATGGTGCGGACCAAATGGATTGTTCTCGAGCGCTTTAAAACCTCTGATTTTAAGTCAGTATTGGCCGATACGCGTAACTCGAATACTGCTTTGTCCCGGCGAAAGCACACGACTACCACAGTGCAGCGGTCCGCCAGATTGCGCAAACCAATACGGTTTTCCGATGGCGGGGGCCTGCCGACAACGGCGAAACGCTGCCCGCAAAGCGCCAGCTTCACCGGTGCCAGATCTTCTGCCTGCGTATGCCCACGCTCAGCCGCCGGCCCGCAGCAACAGAATCGCCACGGCTGCTGTCCGCCAGGGGCGCAAGGTCTCTCTCAACCCCGGTCGCCAAATCAGAAGCCGCCCATAGATGTCGCGCAAACGGCGAAACACCCGGATTCGGGCGCCCCGGTTGATGGCCGCAAGATCATCGACCTGATGCAAAATGTTGCCGGTCGGCATTTCCGCCGACAGGCGCTGAAGTTTATATTCCAGTTTCGCATAATTGCGTGCTGCCGCGGCGGGGGTCATCGCGGTGACAATGCGATACCCCCTGTCGCGGACCGCATAGCCGATCAGCCGTTCCTGAACATGCGCCAGGCCACCGTCCACATGGTGAGGTTCCTCATTGTAATCCTCCCAACGCCAGGCCCACTCAAACATCCGCATCAGCGCGTCGGTTCGAAACCAGTACATCGTTCCATAGGGGGCCATTGGCGTGTGGTCATCCAGCGGCACGTCAATACCCATGTCCTTCATCAATGCGCCCAGCGGGGCCCGGTTGTTGAACCAGGCGTGACCCAAAGTGCCGAAACCCACATGCACCACCGGCGGTGCAACAAGGCCGATGTCGGGCTCCGCCTCTAGCATGGTCAGAAGGTTCGACACATAACCGGCGCTGCCGATCAGATTGCCGAACAAATGCGCCTTGAAACTTTCCCCGACCCGTCGCGAAACCTGGGGGCTGCGTTTGGAGTGCAGCCGAAGCGCGACCTGGTGCTTGCGCGACAGGATCACGTCGCGCCAGGTGATGAACAGCGAAGACATATCGCGCCCGCGATTCTGCGCGACGACCCGAAGCGTGAAGTCATCCGGCCGCAATCCCCGATCCACCAGATAGGTGCTGATCCGCGCCTGGTCGTCGGGCGTGGCCGTGGTGATATAAAGATGCGAGGCGCAGGGAAGGCGCCGCACCAGCGCCCAGAACTCGCCAATCATCTCGGCATAATATGCGTGAATGAAAACCGCGACGGGGCCGAAACTCCATTCGGACTTCCCCGGATCGGCGGGCTGATTGGCGACCACTTCATATTGATCCGCAACGGCCGCATAGTCGCGCGGTTTGACATTGCGGACGGCGAAGGCATTCGCCGCGTCATACATCCGGACATCGCGCGAACGCAGGGTGGCCAGCGCGCGGCGCAGTTCGATCGCGTTCAAGTCATGCAACAGCGGATCCAGCGTCATCACCGCAAGCGGCAGGCAGGGTGCGCCGTCGCTCATCAAACGGTGCGCTTCATAAAGGCGCGGGTCAGCGGTTTCGAGGCGATCCTGTGGCACCGCATAGTCGACCCCAAACCCGGCATCTTCGGCCCACAGCGAAAAGGCCAGATCGCAGCGCAGGAATTCTTCCCAATGATCACCGCTCGCCTGCATAATTGTCCAGAATTCGCGAAACCCGGGCTGCAACAGCACGGCCTGTGCCAGGACGGTATGATCCAGAGACGCAATCCGCGCCTGCTGGGTCAGGTTTTTCAGGCGCGGATCCAGTGCCGGGCAGTGCCAATAGGGTGCGTGGATACCCACGTTCGGCAGGGTTGAGCGCGCTGACTGATCAGCACCCAAAATCGGCCCAAACACATGACCACCGCTCAGCAAGACCGGGCCAGGGGCCGCGGGCTGATCCAAAAGCGCCAATATCCCGGCCTTGTATCCCGCCCGAGAGGTTTGGCCGTCTTGGTGGCCTACGACCTTGTCCGGGGCCGCAGCGCCAAGCGCGGTCGCCGCAATCGCAGCCTCACTGGCGCTGGCCACCAGGATCAGATTGCGCGTTCGCATCCGAAGCCGCGACAGTGCCAGCCGTACATGCGGCGCATCAAGCTGACCGGGCAGCGCCACGTAGATGACGCTGCCGAACTCGGCGGATTGACCGGTCACAGCGCATACCCCATTGCCTGCATCGCAGCGCCGTGGCGTTCGTGAAAGCGGGCGATCTGCGCCTCGCTCAGATGCGCTTTGTGCCCACCGCTGGACCGCTTCCAGAAAAATTTGTCGTTGGCCGCAGTACGCCGATCCGCGCCGCGAAAGGTGGCCTCCAGATCAATGTCATGCAGGCCGACAAACCCGCAAAGCCGTGCCACCTGATGCGCAAAATCCGCCTCCAGGTCTTCATAGCGCATCAACAAGACATCGCCGCGGGATGCAGCCCGCGCCGAAAACGCATTCCAGTGCCCGAACACCGATCCGAACAGTCGGTTTTGCGGCACCAGCGTGCCATGTTCCAGAAATATCGCGAACAGGGTTTCCATCTGCGCCTCGGTCAGCGCATCGACCGAGGCGAACCGGAACGGCAGCGCCGCGCCCGCCTGCGGCGCCACATTCCCCGACACGAAGTTCAGATACGACACAAAGACATCCAGCGGATGCCTGTGGATCGAAACGATCCGATCCGTGGCAAAATGATCGCCCTGATGCCGGGTCAGCACCTGCTGGTGATGAGATTTGTAGAAATACCAGTGCCGTCCCTGGAATGCCCAGGGATCCGTCATGACCCGCCCCTTGTGCGTGTCCGTGACATAGCGCTGAAGCGTGCCTGGATTGTCAGGCATCGCGCAGGCCGCCGCAATGATCGAACGAACCCATGTATTACCGCTTTTGGGATAACTATAGAGCCCGACAACCCGCGCCGAAGCCTTGGTCATGACCGCCGGCTGATCCATCATCGGACTGCGCCTTCCAGGCGCTGTTCGTCGCAAATCACATCCAGCGCGCGCGCCACACGCGTGGTTGCCGCATGTGCAGCGGCGTTTGGCGCCTGCGGCTGTTCACCCGCGGCCCCACCGGTCAAAGCATCCTCGCCCGCCGCGGTGAAATGCCGGGAGAATATCTTCATGACATGGCGCACGCCTGCCCGCTCGACCGAGCGATGATCCGGCCCGAAATACCGGCCGCGGGACGACGCGGAGGTTATGATCTCATACGACGGGAAATAGGTTATTGCGGTGTCACCCTGGGCCAGTTGTTCAGCGGCAACCCGCAATACAGCCTTGGAGTAACTGGTCGCAGCGACCACATGCGCATCCGCCCGCGCCGTCGCGGCCAGCGGCACCGGCGATACCGTCAGGATGATCCGCAGATCCGGGTTGTCACGCCGAACCATGGCCAGGAAAGCCCGGAAATCCGCCACGGTATCTTCGACCGAGAAGTTCACGAACTCATGCCGGTCCGGATCGAAACAGCCACCTGCGACGCCAGGCGCCAACGGATAGATCGCGCCATCTTCCCGGTCGCGCCAACCCTCGGTCAGGCCCAGCGTGAAAATCAGAACTTCGGCGCTGCGCATCACCTCGGTCACCGCGGCAAAGTGGGCGCTGCGGTCAGCTTCGAAACTCGCCGCGTCCGGGAAGCCACCCGGTTCAACCGTAGGCCGGAACGGGTCGATCCACTGACCGCCAGGTTCAAGCCAGCGATCTTCGCGCGGGCAGAACGCGCCACCTGCGCGTTGAACCAGTTGCAGCAGTTGGCGCGCGGTATAGATATTTCCATAGCGTGCAGAAAATACGCCATAGCCAAAGCGCGCCGCAACCTCGGGCGAAATCACCGGATGCGGCGCTTCGGCATCCAGAACAGTATAGCCGCTGGTCCGCAGATGCCGGGCGATGTGCTGGGCAAAGCAGCTTCCTGCCGTCGCGATACGTGTGTCGCGGTTCAGTTGGATCGCGGGCGCAGTTTGCGGCGAACCGCCCGACTGATCGGACTGGATCGCAACCGGGTCCAGCAATTGCCCGGTGTCATGCGCCTTCGACCAGAAGCAATGGTCGGGCAAATCGGTGTAAGGGTGCTGATGGCTCATGCTGCGTCTGACCGGGCAGGCACCAAACGCGTCAGTATCTTTGCCAGAACCCTGGCCCCATAGCGCGCGTTCGCGTGCGTCGGATCCTGCGCGCGCATGTCGGCGGCAAGGTAAGGTTGGCCCGCGTGGTATTCGAAAACCGTGTCGGGCAAAGGCATCAGATCCGCCCCGGTACCGGCAAGCGCGTCAGACAGGATATCAACGTAGAGCGCCCAGATCCGCGCCCGCAGATCCGGCGGGTTCAGCCCATATTCGGCAACAGCATTTGCGAACCGCCCCGGATGCGCCCTGATATGCCCCTCGTCGAAAATCGGCGGCGGGGGTGGCAGCGCAACAACCGGACAATCCGCTGCGGCGGCAATCTCGGACAAAATCAGCAGGGCATTGCGTTCAGCCAAAGTCGCGATCTGCGCGCGCATCATGGCATAGGGAATCTGACAGACCCCAGCGGTCCGACGCGCGGTATCTTCAGGGGCAAAGAACTCGAACGGAGGGCCGACCGGTGTCATCGCGACAGCGTTGTATTCATTGCCCATTGGCAGGGCGACGATCAAGTCCGGAGCTTCGCCGCGCAGCAAATCATTAAGGGCCGGGCGAAAACCGGAGGCAATTCGTCGTCCGCCGCGCCCCTGTTCAAAATTGGGCTGAAACCTGGCCGAGTTCAGATGCGCCGATCGGTAGTCTATCTGTTGAAGCCCGGCATCGCTCGCCTTCCACGCAAGATCCAACGCACCGATGTGGCTGTGCCCGAGGACCAGCAGGCGCGGCTTCTTGCCCGGCGCGGTCGATTCAATTCCGACCGGATCAGTCTCTGCCGGGCCAGTTTCCGGCGGGTCGGCAAGCGCAGCCGCTTCGCCGCCGGTCATCGAAACCGGCGCTTCAGCTTGCACAGGTGCGGCGTTGTCGCCCGCGCGCGGCAATGTCTGGTCCACCTGACCCATGGCGGTCGAAATACCAGCCAGTTGGTCCGCGATCCTGGCGATCGCTCCCACGCTGAGCGCCGCGTCCGCATCAAAATACTCCAGCTTTGCCACACCGCGGCACAGCTCTACTTGCCTGTTCCGCCCGGCTGTCCAATGCCCGGCCAGACGCGCGCCCAGTTTGGACCACATCTCGGCCAACCCATCCGGCAAGGCCAAGGCCAGTTGACGCCCGGTGCGGGGCGCATGTTCCTGCAACAGCGCGGTCAGTTCGGCCACCGCTTGTTGCGGCAGTATTGCCAGCGCGGCGGCTCTTTCGGATGCATCCGCAATACCGCCGTCCCGGAACAGCACGGTCGAAATCAGCCGCAGCGCGTCACTTTGCGCAATCGCGGCATTCGCGCGTTTATCCGGGTCATGCGGCGTTGCGTTCCCCGCAGGCAGCGTCGTGACGATCCCCAGAACGTCCCGGAATATGTGGTCAATTGCCGAGGTTTTCAGTTGCGCCAATGGAACCGTGTGCAGGCGCAGATTGTCCTGGGCCAGCAACGGCGCGCAACTGGCCAGCGGCATCAGATCCGGCAAATGCTCGGCCCGGTCGTCAAGCGTTTCCAGCGCACGGTCCAGCGGGTCAATCAGACCGGCGGATACCTGTTGCGTCCAGTCATGCCATATCACATCCAAAGGGTCCGCCAGCGAGACGACAACTTCGATGATTGTTTCACTGCCATGACCCCTGGCAACCTCTGCCAGAACAGCCGGGGCAATTGCAGCCGCTCCGCTGCCGACAATCAGCAGGTCGAGGCGTCTTGCGCTTGCCTGAGATCTGGATGTTGCAATCATGGCCGGCGTTGCAGCGGTCTGGCCATCGAGCACCACGCAATGCCAGCCGGCCTTGACCAGATCATCACCCCAGGCGGCGATTTCCGGGGCCAGGTTGCGCATCGGCACATATGACGGCAGTGAAAGGATCAGTGGCATCAAATACGGCCCTCTTCCACCGGGCCTGCGCGCAAAACATCGCGAACCGCCCGCCAGGTGCTGCCCCTGTTTGCGCAGCCATGCTTTGCCTGCCGGGCCAGTGGTTTGTGCACCCTGGGGCGGTCAGCACTCGCGGACTGAATCCCGAAGTCCCCGACGCCGCGAAAATCGCCGTTGTCGGGCCTGCCTGAGCCGATTACTGCCGCGGCAGCTTGATGGGGCACGCGCAACACCTCAGGCCACCGCATGTTTCGGTGCGGCCGCAGCCCATTCCGCAAATCTGACCAGGCCAGAGTCCAGATCCACATTGGGCCGCCACCCCAGCACCGCCTTGGCTGTCGAGATGTCGGCAAGCGCATGGCGAACATCCCCCGGCCGATAGGCCCCTGTCACGTGCAGGCCATCGCGGTCACCTTCCATCGTCTCCAACAGTTTTCCGGCAATTTCCAACAGCGTCGTGGCCTTTCCAGACCCGATATCAATGGGTTGTGCGGTCACCACCGGGGTCTGCACCATGCTGACGAACGCTTCGACCGCGTCATCCACATAGACGAAATCACGCGTGATCGCGCCGTCTTCGAAGACCTCCAGCTTTTCACCTTCCGAGATCTTGCGCGCAAAGACCGACAGGACACCTGTATAGGGATTGCTCAGCGCCTGACCGGGGCCATAGACGTTCTGCATCCGCAACAGTCCGACATGCGTTCCACTGCCCCACAATCCCTGCGTCAACAGGTATTCCTGCATCAGCTTGGTTGAGGCATAGATGGATGTTGGTGCTGCCGGGGTATCTGCCGCCGTGGCCACCGGGCGCAGGCTGCGCCCGACCCGGTCTTTGGGTGCGTAATCGCCGACCGCCAGATCCGCTTCGCGGCGCGCCACGGCCGTCACGCGCAAACCGGCCCGGTCAACGCACGCCCCTTCGCCATAAACCGCGCGCGACCCGGACAGGATGACACGGCGCACGCCGCCGACGTTGCGAATGGCTTCGACCAGACGTGCCGTGCCGGTGACATTCACATCGACGTAATGCGCCGGTTCGGTATGGCTTTGCCCGGTGCCGGTTTCTGCGGCCAGATGAATGACGGTGCGCGCGCGGCTTGCCCGCAACGCCCGTTCGATCAGATCGCGGTCGCGCACATCGCCATGAAGCACAGAGATCCCGTCCACCGCCACACCGGCGCGCGCAGCACTGCCGTTGCCATGCACCTGTTCGGTAAAACTGTCGAATACCGTCACCGGATGCCCCAGCCGCGCCAGGCGACGCGCCAGTCTGGCACCAATGAATCCGGCGCCCCCGGTAATCAGTATTGGCGCGTTGTCAGATGTCATCGGGCCGTCCTTCCAGTTGATGACCTGCGGCATGTTTCACACCATGCCACTTCGGTTCACCTTGGTTATCGGGCCGTAAATCTAAAAAAGTTCTTAATTTGTTCTAGAATTTGAGGCGATCCTTCGCCGATCCGGCACACCTCATTATTCGCGCATCATTACAGGTGGTTACGCGGTCCGGTGATCATGGCCGCTTTCGATCAGATCTTTGATCACGTCCAGCTCGAACCCATGGGCGCGGCGCATACGTGCCCATCTTTCGGCGTCCATTCCGACATCACGCAACGCGGTCAGAATCAGGGTCGCGGTCGTTTCACCCTGGCCAGTCACGGATCCCGGGACAATCCGCACATAGATCCGCGGCTGCAGTGTCGCGTCTGTGTCACCAAGATGATAGTCGATCAGCAACCGGTCCGGGTCGGGGTCGATACGCAGCAGGATGGGTGCATTGCTTGCCAGGGCGCGCCCTTCGAACAGCCCGTCGTCAAGCCCGGTCAATGACCAGGTTCCGAAGGACCACAATGTCATCTTCCCGGCATCGGCCATGAAGTCGAACACATCCTGCGCCGAGGCATGTATCACAACTGAAACGGTGTCCGTCCCGCTCATCCCGGGTTCGCCGAACCGCGCAGGGCCTCGACCTCCAGCTCGACATGCGCGCCGGGCACGGCAAGCGGCGAACAGATCGTCGTATTCGTCGGTGACGTGAACCCAAGCCGTTCCTTCAGCCGACCGGAAATCGCCATCACGTCGGCGGGATCGGGCGCATAGACCCGCACGCGGACAATATCGCCCAGCGAGGATCCGGCCTCCTCCAGCGTGGCCCGGATCGTGTCCAGCGCCCGGTCTGTCTGCGCTTCGGGGCCATCGGCCAGTTCCCCGGTTTTGAAATCCACGCCGACCGTTCCGGAGACATAGATCGCGTCCCCCACGATCACCGCCCGGGCGTACCCGGCCATTTCTTCGTAGATCGAGCCCGAGAAGACATGGGTGCGCGGCATGGTGCGTCCTTCAAACTGAAAAGGCCGGGCGCATAATACGCCCGGCCCGGTTGATCATCCGATCAGTTGGCGTCGAGCATCTTGATCAGCTCGGCGACATCCTCGGTCGACAGATACCCGGTTTCGACGTTTTCATCGCCGTCCAGTTTCCAGGTCATCTTCGGGGCCTGCACATCGCCGTTCTGGTCGAATTGCAACGCGCCGGTTGCGCCGACATAGCGAATGGCCTCACCCGCTGCGATCAGCTCTTTCGCGCGCTGAATGCCTTCGACACCGGGATAAACCTCGGTCCCGCCATCCGCCGTGACCGCGCGGATGCCTTCGCGGATGTTGTCGCCGGTGATCTCATCGGACGCTTCCATCGCCAGAAGCACAACGTTCACCGCATCGAAGACCGAGTGTAGGCCGGGCCCATCTGGGGGGCCGCCAAACTCTGCCTCGAACAGCTCGTTAAAGGTATCAACCGACGCCAGACGCGGCTGGGCGCTATCATAACCGACGAGGTTCGTCAGATATTGGCTGCCAACCGCTTCGAAGTAATCGGAAGAGCGTAGCGAGTTGTTCACGATCAGGTTGTCCGTGCCACCCAGCGCCAGCCATTCACGCGTAATCGTTGCGCCATCGACCGGGAAGGCGATCAGGAACAGCGAATCCGGCTCACCCTCTAGCGCCTTGGTCACCTCGGCGCGATAGCTTTGCTGGCTTTCGTTGTAGGCGACCGAGGATGTGATCGTGCCGCCCAGCTTGGCGATGTCCTGCTCGAACCGTTTGGCCAGGCCGACGCCGAAGTCGGTGTTCACATAGATCACGGCGGTTTTCTTGAAGCCGCTGTCGACGGTCAGCTTTGCGCCCATCGCCGACTGGCTGCGATTGGTCGCATAGGTGCGGAACCAATAGCCTTCTGTCTTGCCCTCTTCAGCGAGCGCCGTGAAGGATTCGGACGAGCTACAGCAGGATACCTGCACCACCTTCGACGGCACCGCGACCGAGGTCAGAACCGGCAGGCTGACGCCCGAGCTGACGGCCCCGATCAGCGCCGCGACACCTTCCAGATCGACCAGCGATTTCGCCGCATCGACGCCAATGGCCGACTGGCCTTGCGTGTCGCGCAGCACGTATTCGACCGGGCAGCCTTTGACGCCACCGGCCTCGTTGAACAGTTTCACGGCAAAGGCGCCGGTGTTGGAAATCCGTTCACCGACCTGGCCCATCGGGCCGGATACGGGCAGGATCGCGCCCAGTTTCACCGGGCAATCCTGGGCGCTTGCCGCACCCGAAATCGCGAAGGTCGCGCCGAGGGCGAGTGCCCCGGCTGTCATCAGTCTTCTCATGTTACTCTCCTTGTTGGCCTCTGGTTTCATTGGGCCGCTTCCCGGCCACTTCGTTCATGTTGTGTCGGCTGCGTGGCGGCTGACGTGGACGTCTTCGCCAATCATCCCCTTGGGACGCATAAGTAACGTCAGCACAAGGATAAGCCCAATCAGCACCGCCTGCAAAGCACCGCTTTGCGCCTGCCATTCGGGTGCCACGATTTTCGAGATCGCAAAGCCGCTGCCGGTCCAGACGCCCCAGACGACGGCGGCCCCCAGCAAGGCGCCCTTCATGTTGCCGGACCCACCCACGATTAGCATGGTCCAGATCTGGAAGGTGATAATCGGCAGGAAGTCCGTCGCCCCGACAAAACCGATGAAGCCCACGTACAGACCACCCGACAGCCCCATCAGGGCACAGCCCAGCACGAAGGATTCCAACCGCACCCGCGTCGGGTTCTTACCAAGGCTGGCGGCAGCGACCTCATCCTCGCGGATCGCCTTCAGGACGCGACCCCAGGGCGATTGAACAATGCGCTGCAAACCGACATAGGCAAGCACGGCGACCAGAACGACCATGCCCAGATAGATCGCATTCTGCCGCAACGGACCATCGGCCAGCCCTTTCGAGGGGTTCGGAATACCAATCAGCCCCAGCGTGCCGCCGGTCACATACTCCCAGTTCACCGCAACCAGCTGGATCGACACCGCGATGCCGAATGTGGCAACCGCCAGATATTCATCGCGCAGGCGCAGCGTCACAAGGCCGACGACGATGGCCACAAGGCCAGAAGCCAGCATCGCCCCCAGCAACCCAACGACGAAGGGCAGCTCGAACCCGCCGAACACCGCATCCCGCGCCGGGCCGGTCAGGATCGCATGGGTGTACCCGCCAACGGCGAGGAACCCGGCCACCCCGGCATTAAACAACCCCGTGAACCCCCATTGCAGGTTCAACCCCATGACGGCGATTCCGAATGTCAGGGCAAGGATCAGGAAGAAGATCAGGTATGAAATTACGCCGATCATTTCTTCTCTCCGAACAGCCCTTGGGGTCGGAAATAAAGGATGGCGAGGATCAACAGGAACGGCACGGCGGGCTTGTAGGTGGTGGGGATGATCATCACGGACAGGTTCTCGGAAAGCCCGACGATCAGCCCGCCGATGACCGCACCATAGAGGCTACCCGCCCCGCCGAGGATTGCAGCCGCAAACAGCGGCAGGATCAGCGCGAAGCCAAGTTCAGGCCTGAGTTGCACCGTCAGCCCGTAAAGAACGCCCGCGACCGCTGCGCCAGATGCACCGATCACCCAGACCCAGCGAACCACATTGTTGACGTTCACCCCGCTGACCCGCGCCAGATCCGGGCTTTCCGCCGTCGCGCGCATGGCGATTCCGGTACGGCTTCGGGTCATGAACAGGTGAAGGGCGATGACCACCACGATAGTCAATGCCAACAGGAACACCTGATCGGGCAGCACCCTGACGTTGCCGGGCAGAAGCACGGCGAATTGCAGCGTGTTCGAATAATAAATCGGGTCCGCCCCGAAGATCAGCAGCACCGCGTTCCTGAGGAGCAGCGCGACCCCAAAACTTGCGAAGACCATGGTCATATGACCGGTGACCTTGGCGAGGCGTTCAAAGATCAGATGATGCAACAGCAACGCCAGCACACTGGTCGCCACCGCAGCAAAAACCAGCGCCAGGATCAGCGGCCAGCCGAAGCTCAGCGGGCCGAAGGTTCCGCCGAACCCGCCCATCGCCGTCGCCACGCTGACGAAGATCAGACCGAAGTAGGCGCCCCAGGTCAGCAACTCAGAATGGCTGAAGTTGGCAAACCGCAGGATTTTCATCGTGAAACTCAGGCCAATCGCGCCTAGCCCGATAATAGCGCCCGAAAGGATGCCGTCGGCGGTATGCTGTAGGATCATGTCACATCCTCCGGTCGTGCGCCCAGGAAGATGCGCCCGATCTCGTCATTCTCCAGCAGGTCCGACGCGACCCCGTCGATGCGGTTCTCGCCCTCGGCCAAGACATAGGCGCGGTCCGACATCTTCAACGCCGCCTTGGCGTTCTGTTCCACCATCAGCACCGCAGCCCCGTCCGCCACCAGCCCGCGCACCAGATCGAACAGTTCTGACGCCGCCATCGGCGACAGCCCTGCCGTGGGCTCGTCCAGCAATATGATCTTCGGAGAGGTCAGCAGTGCCCGCGCAATCGCCAGAATCTGACGCTCTCCCCCCGACAACACCCGCGCCTTTTCGGACTGTTTCGTGGCCAGCATCGGATATTGGTCGAATATCCTGTCGATCTGGGCCAGCGCCTCGGCCTTGGGCAGGGCAGCGCCGCCGACGATCAGGTTTTCGCGGATCGTCAGCGTCGTGAACACGTTCCCGGTCTGCGGCACATAGGCGACGCCCGCCCCGGCCAGCAGATGGGCAGGCGTGCCGGTGCGGTCTGCGCCATCAATCTCGACAATGCCCGAGGTGATTTTCACCAGCCCGGCAATGGATTTGATCAACGTCGATTTTCCGGCACCATTCGGGCCAATGATCGTCACCACCTCACCCGCGTCCAGATGGGCGCTGACACCGTGGAGGATTGGCAGATCGGGGCGATAGCCGGCGACGATATCCGTGGCGGTCAGGCGGCGGGTCAATGGACATCCCCCAAATAAGCATCCAGCACAGCCTTGTCTTCGCGCGCCCCGGCGGCATCACCGCGATAGATCAGGCGTCCCTGCGCCATCACCATGATCGGGTCGCAGATCGACATCACGACATCCATGTTGTGTTCGATGATCAGGAAGGTGTGGCCCCGCTGGTTCAGCGCCACGATCTTGTCCACCAGGTCGCGCATCAGTGACGGGTTCACCCCTGCCGCCGGTTCGTCCAGCAGGATGATCTTGGGGTCCGCCATCAGCACGCGCGCCAGTTCCAACAGTTTCAACTGCCCCCCGGACAAGGTGCTTGCCGCATCACGCCGCACACGGGTCAGGCCGCAGAACTCGATGATCTCGCTGGCCTTTTCGCGGGTCGCGCGTTCCTCGGCCCCCACCCGGCCCGGCAGGAACCAATTGGCCCAGAAAGCCTCGCCCGCCTGGGCGCTTGGCACCATCATGCAGTTTTCGAGCACCGACATTTCCGGGAACGGGCGCGGGATCTGAAACGTGCGCGCCAGCCCCGCAGTGAACACCCGGTGCGGTGCGCTGCCCGAGATCTGCGCGCCATCCAGCGTGACCGAGCCTTCGTCCGGCACCTCCAAACCCGCCAGCGTGTTGAACAGCGTCGTTTTCCCGGCGCCGTTCGGCCCGATCAGCCCGCCGATTGCGCCCTTGGCAACCTCGAAACTCACACCATCGACGGCGGTGAAGCCGTCGAAGCGCTTGGTGACGTTATTGAGTGCCAGAAGGCTCACGCCGCGTCCTCGTTCAGATTGTATTTCATGATCCGCCCATGTGGGCCGGTTTTGTCACGTTCCAATCCGTATACCGGCCCGGACGGCCCCGGCGCCTGTGCCTGAATCGCCGCAATCGCAGCGCGGTCTTCGTCGGTCAATGCAACATCCAGCGCCTTCAGCAGCCGGGGCAGATGCTGCGCATAGCGCGCCCCGATGATGCAGGCGGCCACATCCGGATCATCCAGCATCGCACGAGTGGCCACTGCGGCGATATCGCCACCGCGACGCTCGGCAATGCCGCGCAGCACGCCCAGCAGGGCCTGAAAGGCGTCCCAACCGCCGAATTCTTCAATGATCAGACGATATTTGATCAGGCTGCGGTTTTCGAAGTCGAAACCGGGATCGGGCTGGCCCAGCCAGTCATCGGTCAGGAACCCGCCCGCAAGTACGCCGAAAGCGATAATCGAAACGTCGTTTGCCCGGCACCAATCCGCAAAACCCCCGCTGGCCCGGCGATCCAGTAGCGAGAATTGCACCTGGTTCGACATCAGATCCACCGCGCCGGACACCTGTTCCATCCGCGCTTCGTCAAAATTCGTCACCCCGATCCGGTCAATCAACCCCTCACCCTGAAGTGTTGCCAGATAGGCGGCCATCTTTTCGACCCCCGGCACGTCGGGGGCCCACCAGTAGAATTGCACCAGATCCAAACGATCCCGCCCCAGCCGCTGACACGACCGGGTGATAATGCGGCGAATATCGGCGGGGGACAGATCGGCAAGGCTGTCATAGTCCGGCACGTATTTGGTATGGATCTTCACTTGCGCTGCCGCCTCGGCCCCGCGCTGATTGGCCAGCAGGCGCAGCCCCTCGCCATAAATCTCTTCGACGCCGGTATAGATATCCGCGCAATCGAACGTCGTTATTCCGGCGTCATAAAAGGCGATCATATCGTCCGCCGCACGCGCGGTTTCGACCGCGCCATGGCCACCGGCCAGTTGCCAGCCACCCCGGATCAGGCGTGAGGCCACATAGCCGGGGCGCAACGTGATCGTCGCAACCTCAGTCATCGTTGTGTTCGGGCAAGGGAACCAGCGTCGTCTCGGCATGGCTGAAGGTCGATGTCTTCAGCCGCGTGATCCGAAACCGCGCACCACAATGCGGGTCGGGGCAGGCGATTTCGGCGTCTGTCGTCATCCAGTCATGGGGATGCGTCGGGCGCTGCTTGGCCGGAAAGAAGGGAATCAGCGCGGCCAGCGGATACATTGCGATCCTGGGCCGGTCTTCGGGGAAGATCAGCATCTCCCCGACAACGTGAAAATAGCTCCCCTCCGGGTGGTCACAGACCATGGGCTTGTCCGTGGCCACGACTTCGACCTTCAGATCAAAGAGTTCGAAACTGTCGTCCATCCCCGCCCCCGCTGCGCCGCTCAAATACCACGCATCGTCTTTTATATTCAATTGCATATAAGTTGGACGAATCAAGACCGTGTCAAGCGAACAGCCGTGCGTTAGACGAATTGCCGGGCGCGCGGGTGATTGGTTGTGCCTCGGTCGGGCAAGGCATCTGAACGGGGCGCATCCGATCCATATGCAAACAACGAAGCGCTGATCGAGACCATAAGGATATGACCGACCCATTTGCCATTATGGCGATTTTTGCAGCACTTGCCCTTGGCGGGGTATTGAAAGGTGCGGTTGGCCTCGGCTCTCCGCTTTTGGCGGTGCCGCTTTTGGCGGCGATGTTCGACGTGAGGACGGCAGTCGTGGTGATGGTGTTGCCGAACCTGATCACCAATCTCTGGCAGTTCTGGACCCACCGGCAGGCCATCTTGGGACGCGGGATGTTCTGGCGGTTTGCTGTCGCGGGCGCGATCGGTGCGATGTTGGGAACCATTGTGTTATCACAGCTGTCCGGGTCCGCGCTGTCGCTGGGGGTCGCCGGGGCATTGGTCGCCTTCATGGCGCTGCGACTGGCGCGCCCTGACTGGCGGCTTCCCCCCGCCCTGGCAGACAGGCTGACGGTGCCCATGGGCATCCTTGCCGGTCTGCTGCAAGGCGCGTCGGGTATTTCCGCCCCGGTGATCGTCAGCTATTTCAATGCTATGCAGCTGGATCGCCATGTCTTCATTGCCGGGATCTCTCTGGCGTTCATCGCGATGTCGCTGGTGCAGGTGCCGCTGCAATTCTCTTTGGGCTTGATGACACCGGCGCTTATGGGCCTAAGCCTGTTTGCGTTGATCCCGCTGTTGACCTTCATGCCTGTCGGCGCATGGCTGGTGCGCACAATCTCGGCTGCAAGCTTTGACCGCATTGTACTGATCCTGCTTGGCCTGCTAACCGTTCGCCTGATCCAGAGCGCCCTGACTGGATGAGCGCCCGCCTGAACGCATATATGATCTGCACCAGCCCGCGCAGCGGCAGCACCCTGTTGTGCCGCCTGCTGGCCGCGACCGGCTGCGCAGGCCTGCCTGACTCGCATTTCCACCGGCCCGAGTTGGCGGCCTGGCTGAAGGCCTATGGTCTGTCGCACACGGATTTCACTTCAAACCAATCGGCACTGAAGGCGATTTTCGCGGCGGCAATCGAGCGGGGGTCCGGCGCGACCGGCCTGTTCGGGCTACGCATGCAGCGCGGCAGTTTCGATTTCTTCATGCAGCAACTCACCCTGTTGCACCCCGATGCGCGCACCGACACAGACCGCATCGCCGCCGCATTCGGCCAGACCCGGTTCATTCACCTGACCCGGCTGGACAAGCTTGCCCAGGCGATATCGCTGGTCAAAGCCCAGCAGACGGGTCTTTGGCATCGCGCCGCCGACGCCAGCGAGCTGGAGCGCACCTCGACGCCGCGCCCGCCGGTGTATGACGCCGACGCAATCCGCCGTGCCGTGTCAGAAGTGACCGAGTTGGAATCGGCCTGGACGGAATGGTTCGACCAACAGTCGATCAGCGCGTTGCGGATTACCTATGAAGACCTGTCCAGTGACGCGACCACAGCGCTGTCGAAGGTTCTGGATGCGCTGGGGCTTGATCCCGCCTTGGCGGAGGGCATCCAGCCGCCCGTCGCCCAACTGGCAGATGCTACAAACGCAGATTGGGCAGGCAGGTTTCGCGCTCAAAACGGGTCATCCGGGCGCTAAAGGTCAACCTCGATCACCCCATCGGGGTCCGCTGCGCGGCTTTGGCACAGGATCACTTCGGTTTCGCGCTGTTTCTTGGACAGCACAAAATCGCGATGTTCGACCGCACCCGAAATCAGTCCGCATTTGCACACGCCACACAAACCGTCCGAGCATTTGACGTCCACCGCCACGCCATTCTCGGTCAGAACATCCGTGGCAGACTTGTCCGCCGGCACCAGAAGCTCGCGCCCCGATTTCGCCAGCTTCAGCGTAAAGGGGTGGTTCACATAGTCTGGCACGTCGGGGAGTGAGAAATACTCCAGATGCCGCGCGTCGTCCGGGAACCCGGCACCTTCAGCCGCGGCGATCACGCCGTCCATGTAACGATCCGGCCCGCAGGTATAGACGTGCCAACCGGGCTGATACCCCGCCAGAGTTTCGGACAGATCACAACGGCTGCCCTCGTCCGAGATATGCAGCTGTACCCGATTTGCCCATGGGACCGCGGCGAGGTCATCCAGATATCCCGCCGCCGCGCGGCTTGGGATCGAATAATGCACCTCGAAATCCGCGCCGATGGTGTGCAGGCGATGAGCGAAGGCAATCATTGGCGTGATCCCGATCCCGCCGCCCATCAGAAAGGTTTTGGTCGCCGCCTCGTCCAGTTCGAAATGATTAATCGGCTTGGAGATGAAAACCTTCCGCCCTTCCGAGAAGATGCGGTGCATCAGCTTTGATCCGCCACGCCCGGCGTCTTCGCGCAAGACGCCGATCTGATAGACCGAGCGATCCGCCGGATCGCCCGACATGGAATACTGGCGCAGGAATTCCGGCGCGACGACGATATCCAGATGCGCACCAGCGCTCCATTCCGGCAGATCGGATCCGTCGAGGCTGCGGAATTCGAATTTGGTCACATCCGGCGACATGGATTCGGCTTTCGTCACCTCGACCCGGACGACTGGCGCGTCGCCGTGATCCGGGTATTGGTGCATCGGTGGCTCACCACGGGCGGCGCGTTCCTGATACTCCTCGGCCGTGATCATCGCCTGATACGCCTCGATCCCGGCTTCGCGATCCATGTGAAACGGAAACGGCCAAGGGTGCGGGGCCAGCGGCGCGGGATAAACCGCCAGCGTCTGATCCTCGTACTTCAGATTCAGGTCTTTTTGCAGATCACGCCGGTTCAGCGGGTGTTTGGAGGGGCGATAGCCGCCGTCCTCTTCCAGCTCGATATCCCACCACCATTTCTTGACGTCGTTCAGCCCGCCATTGCCGACCGCATCGTCGAGTTTCGCCAAGACCGGCGCGGCGGCGGGGATATTCATCGCCGCCCAGCGAAACGGAGCCTCGGCAAACAGCCCTTCCAGGTTCCACGGACAGGTTTTCATGCAACGCCCGCACATCGCCCCGCCCGGTGTAGTAATCCGGTAGGTGGCGCATTTCTGGCTGTCAGATTTCCAGATTTCATAGCCGTTGAACATCAGCTTCGGCCCGGCGGTGATCGCCCCGCTGGGGCATTCGCGGGCACATTTGTTGCAGCTTTCACAGAACTTCTGCAGGCCAAAATCGATGGGCTTGTCGTGATCCATCGGCATGTCGGTGGTCACCACCCCGGACTTCAGGCGCGGTCCGAGGTAGGGGTTCAGGATAACCTCTCCAATGCGCGAAACCTCTCCCAAACCGCTCAGCAACAGCAGGGGCGGCTGCAAAACCTCTCCGTCCATCACGGTATGCGATTTCGCGGAATAGCCCAGGTTGCGGATGTGCTTGGCGATCACACCGCCCAGAAGCGAGAACCGCAAATACGCCCGCATCGACTGCGCCACTGCAATCCAATCGTCGCCGCTGGACCCCTCCATCGTTTCATAGCCCTGATCAATGATCATGCTGATCGCCTGATCGTGGGGCGGATTGATCGGATCGCCGACTGCGTCATGGGAATACCAGGTCCAGTCCGGACAGCGCGACAGGCCCACCGCATCGACGCCCAGGAAGTACGATGCCGCCTTGAGGTTGGCCGCATTCTGCGCAGCATCGCTGGGGCGTGGGCCGTTTGCGGCAGGCGCTCCGTTCTGGATCAGCACGAACGCCCCAAGTGCGCGGCGCTGCGCGAAGGAGGGCGCAGATTTGCGGGCATAATGGCCGCCCTTGGCCTGATCCTGCACGGTCTTGTTCATGTCGCCGAACTGCGCACGTGCGAACATGTCGGCGCGTTTGGGAACACGGGCGACGTTGGGCTCGTCGATATACGTCGTCGGATCCTCGACCCGTTTCAGCTTTTCAAACGGCTGCGCCCCGTCGACATAGCGCCGCTTGGCATAGGGATCGCGGTTCATGGCATTTTTGGCGAACCCCTTGCCCAGCCACCAGGCAGGGCCTTGGGTGCGGAACCACGGCTGATCCGCCATTGGTACCAAAGGGTCATCGGCGGCCATAGGCATCTCGGTCGTGATTGCGGCCACGCCGAAACGCGTTCCGACGTAGGGCGCGATCAGATCGTCCCCCTCAACTGTCGCCAACCCGGCAGCAACGGTCAGGCGGTTCAGGTCGACGTCGCTGGTTGTCGGCGTCTGGGCCTTGGCGTCGAACCCCAACAGGCGAATGTAATTGGCGATCACCACCGCCGTTTCGCTTGCACGCAGGCAGGCGCGATGCGCTTGGGCATCCTCCAACCATTCGGCCCCGTCTTCATTCGGATCCGGGTCACGGTGATGCTCATAAAGAAATACCAGCGCGTGAGTGTGGGCGTCGATGCTGGTCGGAGGAGCCTCCATCGACTCCTTCAGGTCCGCCATGATGACGTCGATGCCGGATGCCAGCGTTGTGGTCTGCTTGGTACGCAGATCTTCGGCCAGCCGGTCGATATCAGGATTTCGAAACGGGGTCTTTAGCAGCGCCGCTTCGGGCAGGCGGCAAATCCCGACCATCGAACTGTCCGAGAAATACCCGAATGCCTTCAAATGGTTCGCCCGCTCAGCCAGGTCTTCGGGTATCTCGGCCCGCGCCTTGTTCACCAGACCATCCCGGATCGCATCCAGCATGGCCTGATATTCACCCATCGCATTGACGATGCTTTTTGGTTGATCAGGCCGGCGGAAGCTCAGCTGTGGTGCCAAGGCGATCGCGGTCAAATCCGGCATTTCGCCGCGAACCAACCGCTCAAGCGGATAAGCGCTCAGATGCACCGGGCGGTTCTTGTCCGAGAAAAAACGCAACCCCATAACCCTGACCTTCAAACCTTGAAATTCGAACTGTGCGCAGACCTTAGCGCGGCACTCGGCGGGATGCACGCGGGCAAGACTGGCGCGGTCGACCCCGGGCGTCCCGGCGTGATGAACGCGGCCAGGAGTCTATTGGCGATCCGGGTTCGACTGCCCGCATCCACAAGCCCCCACTGCCGATTTTGCTGGATTTCGCCGCAAGATGCGCAGAAACGAAGCGCCATGACATGTCTTGCCTGTTTCAAATCCTACGATATTCGCGGCCGGGTCGGTGACGAACTGACCGAGGCGCTGGCCCTTCGCATTGGCGCGGCGTTCGTCAAGGTCACCGGCGCGACACATCTGGTCGTTGGCCACGACTGCCGCGCCAGCAGCCCGGCACTGTCCAGCGCCGTGGCCCAAGGCGCGATGGCCGCTGGTGCTGATGTCTCGGGCATCGGGCAATGCGGCACTGAGGAGGTTTATTTCGCAACCGATCACCTTGGTGCCGGGGGCGGGCTGATGATCACCGCGTCGCATAACCCGATCAGCGATAATGGCATTAAGCTGATCGGCAAGGGCGCGACGCCTGTGTCCCAGGATCAATTGCAGCGCATCCACGATCTTGTCGTGTCAGACGCCCCCCTGACTGCGCCCAACACCGGCAGCGCCACGGCTGCGGACCCGCGCGCCGCCTATTGTGACCGGGTGCTGTCCTTCGTGGACCCGGCCGCCCTGCGGCCCATGCGGATTGTCGTGAACGCGGGCAACGGCACTGCCGGGCCGACATTTGATGCGCTGGCCGACGCACTGGCCGAAACAGCGGCCCCGCTGGAGTTCATCCGCCTCCACCACAACCCGGACCCGACATTCCCCAATGGCATTCCAAACCCGCTGCTGCCCGAAAACCGCCCTGTCACGGCGGACGCGGTGCGCGCACATCAGGCGGACCTGGGCATCGCCTGGGATGGTGATTTTGACCGCTGCTTTTTCTTCGATGAGGCCGGAGAATTCGTCGACGGGGAATATATCGTCGGCCTGCTTGCTGCCGCGATGCTCGACCGGGCGCCCGGCGGGCGCATCGTCCACGACCCGCGGGTGCAATGGAATACGCTGGCCGAGGTTGCGCGCGCTGGCGGCAAGCCCGAAGTGTCGCGCACAGGGCATGTTCTGATCAAGGAGACCATGCGCCGCGTCGATGCGGTCTATGGCGGAGAGATGTCGGCGCACCATTACTTCCGCGATTTCATGTATTGCGACAGTGGCATGATCCCCTGGCTGCTGGTCGCGGCCCGCATGTCGGCCCTTGACCAGCCCCTGTCCGCGATCATCGCCGGAATGCGCGCTTCCTTCCCGTCATCGGGCGAGATTAATTTCAGGGTTTCCGATGCAGACGCCGCCATCGATGCGGTGACGCGCAGGATGCTGGGCGGCGCGCTGAAGACCGATCACCTTGACGGGTTGTCCGCAGAATTCGACGACTGGCGCTTCAACTTGCGCCGTTCGAACACCGAACCCCTGTTGCGCCTGAATATCGAGGCACGCGGCAATCCGGCACTGGTCGCAGAAACCCTCGCGCGGTTCCGTGCTTTTCTGGATGGCGCCTGACCGCCTTGCGCCTGACGCAACGCGGGCATGCATCTAATCCACCTACTCGTTCGGATGGCGCGGTCCTATTTTTGCCCCACGGGAGCGAAATTCCCGTGTATTCAACGAAATGAGAACAGAACAATGGCCTATGTATCCCACACCGCCCCGTTTGGCAGCATAATCGGCGCCACATACGGTAAGGTCGCCAACGCGCTGGGCCGCGCCGTTACCATCATGATGAACAGCCGGGACCGGACCCATATCGTCCGCCTGCTACAGGCGAAATCCGATGCTGATCTGGCCCGCCTCGGCATCCAGCGTGACCGCATCGTGCATCACGTTTACCGCGACCTGATCAACATCTGATCTGTCAGGAACTGCCGGTGTTGCGCCCGTCGGGTTGAAATCCGGCGGGCGCTTTGTCGCCGGTGGCTGTCGGTCTTTGATCCGAATGGGATGTATAGTCGCGGCTGTTGCCGTGAACGAAGGCGCGGCGCGCGGACATCCATTTCAGGCCAGAACCGACCTGCGAACCAACCAAAGCCTCAGCGCGTTGCCGCACCCTCAGCCGTCTCGGACGACTGCGCCCAAAGGTTGATCGCCTCTTCATCGGCCAATCTGTCAATCTCGGCCAGTTCGGCGCTTGAAAACTCCAGATTGCCAACCGCCCCGGCGCAATCCGTCACCTGTTCGGGCCGGGATGCGCCAATCAGCGCCGTGGTGATCCCGCCGTCGCGCAACACCCAGGCGATGGCCATCTGCGCCAGCGTCTGACCGCGCGCCGCCGCAACCTCATTCAGAGCGCGAATATTCTCAATCGCCCGGTCGCTCAGCATCTCGGGGCGCAGGCTTTTGCCCTGGGTTGCCCGGCTGCCTTCGGGCACGCCGCCGAGGTATTTTTTCGTCAGCATCCCTTGGGCCAGCGGCGTGAACGCAATGGATCCGACGCCCAGTTCGGTCAATGTGTCCTTCAGCCCATCCCGTTCCACCCATCGGTTGAGCATGTTGTAAGACGGCTGGTGGATCAGGCAGGGCGTTCCCAGGTCTTCAAGAATGGCGACCGCCGCACGTGTCCGTTCCGAGTTGTAGCTGGAAATGCCCGCGTATAGCGCCTTGCCCGAACGCACGATCTGATCCAGTGCACCCATGGTTTCTTCCAGCGGTGTGTCGGGATCGAATCGGTGCGAATAGAATATATCGACATAGTCGAGGCCCATCCGCTTTAGCGATGCATCACAGGACGCGATCAGGTATTTGCGGCTGCCCCATTCGCCATATGGGCCCTCCCACATATCGTATCCGGCCTTGCTTGAGATAATCAGCTCATCCCTGTGGCCCGCAAAGTCGGTCGCAAAGATCTGGCCAAACGCCTCTTCCGCGCTGCCCGGTGGCGGGCCGTAGTTGTTGGCCAGGTCAAAATGGGTGATGCCCGCGTCGAACGCCGTCTGGCAAATCGCCCGCTTGGTCGAATGCGGCGTGTCATGCCCGAAATTGTGCCACAGCCCAAGCGACACCGCGGGCAATTTCAACCCGGACGCGCCGCAGCGGCGATATAACATTGAATCGTATCGGTTTTCGGCGGGAACATAGGTCATCAGCTTTCCCTTCTGGGTCATGTTCAGGAACTCGGCAGACATTGCGCCGGTCCGTAATTCCAGTGCAAGGCGGAATCGTGATGCGAATTGAGTGAACCATTCGGGCGTTATGTGATACTCACCTGAAGTTAACCGAAATTTGCGAGTTGTCTTCCCGTGTCCCGCTTCCTGCTTTTCCTTGCCGTCGTGTTTGCCCTGTCGACACCGGCGCTGGCCCAGTCCCAATGCCGCCTCCAGCCCGGATCGGCGCTGCGTGATCTTCTGTCCAGCATCAATGCCGAACGCGCCGCTGAGAACCTGATCGCGCTGCGACTGTCCGATCAGCTGAACCGCGCCGCGCAAGGGCACGCCTGTGACATGGTGCGGCGCAACTATTTCTCGCATCGCTCACCCAAACACGGGACAATGTCTGCCAGGATCAAGGCCGCCGGATATGATGCCTGCCGCGCGAACGAGAACATCGCCCAGGGCCAGCCGACCCGTGATCGGGTGGTTGCAGCCTGGATGCGTTCGCCCGGGCATCGCCGGAACATTCTGGACAGGCAAATTACCGAGGTCGGGTTCGGCTATGCCGGAACCGGCGGCGCGCGACGATGGGTGATGGTTGGCGCACGGTCCTGCAACGATCACGCCCCGCGACACCCCGCACCAACGGATCAGAGCCCGAACAATTATTAAGGGGCCACTCCGCAGCCGACGATTCTAAGCCGCGCTGTCCATCCAGATTGTGACCGGCCCATCGTTGATCAGATGCACTTCCATGTCCGCACCAAACCGCCCGGTCGCCACGGAAATATCCTGCGCCGCAAGGGCTGCCGCAAACCGTTCATACGCCGGTTCGCCCACATCCGGTGCCGCCGCGCTGGAAAAGCCGGGGCGATTGCCGCGCGTGGTATCGGCGGCCAATGTGAACTGGCTGACCACCAGCGCCGCGCCTTTGGTATCCAGAAGTGAGCGGTTCATTCGCCCGTCATCGTCGCGGAATATCCGCAGCTTTGCGATCTTCGCGGCCAGCTTGTCGGGCGCATCCCCGGGGTCGCCATCCATCGCACAGACAAGGATCATCAGCCCCGGCCCGATCTCTCCGATGGTGGCGCCGCCGACTTCCACCCGCGCCTTTTTGACCCGCTGAACCAGCGCCCTCATGCCAGTTCGTGCGCCCATGGCGGGTTTGCGCCCGCGCGGCTGACAGTGACTGCTGCCGATTGTGCGCCCAGCGCCAGTGCAGCGCGGATCGCATCGCCGTCCAGCCCCGCGATACCGGGTTTGGTCAACGCGCCCGCGCGGTGCAGCGCGGCCAGAACGCCGGCGTTGAATGTGTCACCGGCCCCGACCGTGTCCACCACGTCGACCCGCGTCGCGTCGACCCAGACGTTATGGTCCCGGCTGACCCCACGCGCGCCTTTCGCGCCTTCGGTCACACAAATCAGCGAAGGGCCAAGCTTTAGCAACGCGCGCGCCTGATCGACGGGGTCGCCCGCACCCAAAATCCAGCTCAGATCCTCGTCCGAGATCTTCACGATATCTGCCGCGGCGATCATCCGATCAATCCGGGCGCGATATGCGCCCTCGTCCCGGATGAAACCGGGGCGGATATTGGGGTCGATCATCGTGACCCGGCGCGAAGCCTCGCGCAGCATCAACGCCTCATAGGTTGCGCCGCAGGGTTCGACGACCAGTGAAATACCGCCAAAGAACATCGCCTCGATCGCGTCGGGAATGTCGGGCAAATCAGCCTCGGCCAGCATCCGCCCCGCCGTATTCTCATCATAGAAGGCATAGGATGCCTGCCCGTCCGTCAGGGTCACGAAGGCCAGCGTTGTCGGACGGTCCGAGCGTGCCGCCAAAGCGGTATCCACATCGCTGTCTTCAAGCGAGGCGACCAGTTTCGCGCCGAACAGATCCGTCGAGATTCCTGAGAAGAAACCGGACGGCGCGCCAAGGCGACCCAACGCAATGGCCGTATTGAACACCGCACCGCCGGGGTAAGGCGCAAAGGCCGCTTCGCCAGCAGCCGTTTCACGGGGCAGCATGTCGATCAGCGATTCACCGCAACTCAGGATCATGATGGCCACTCCGCAACTGTTACAATTCACTTAAGGTATTCAGTTGCCAGCCAACAGATCAATTCATACTCAGCATCCCCGGCCTTCAAGCCGTGTTGCCGACCCGCTACGCCTTTTCGGGTTTCAGATACTCCAGCATCTCGCGCTCTGACTGGGGAAGCGCCTCCCATAGGTCCGCCAATGCGTAATTGCTGATCAGTTCGATATTTGTCTGTTCGGGATTAAACGAGGCCTCATTCCAATCCGAATCCGGATCACCCAGCTTGGTGTCGCATTCCTTTTCCCACTTGACTGTTTGCACGTGGGCATCGCCACGTGTCCGATACCGCCCGATGCCGCGAAAAACGCCGCCATTGGCGTCACGCAGTTCAAATGGTTCGGTCCAGATGATCTTGACGGTGCGCGTGCGCGTCGTATCCGAAACAATACGTTCGCCCAGATAGTCACAATGCCACCCGCACTGCGGAATCGTTATCGCATTGCGCGCCCTGATATCCGCATCAAGTCGGGCATTCAGATCCTGCAGTCGCTGCGCTGGGGTTTTCGATGGCGCGGGGGCTAATCTGGGCTGCTTTTCCAGGACACCCAGGGTCGTGATGCCACGAACCTTGGTGTAGCGATAATAAGTCAGTACTTTTTTGCACTCATCGGACATGATTCACCTCCTCAAAATTGCATTGAAGGGCAATTATACCACTTTTGCGTGCAAACTCGGCGGAAATTTTACTGGCTGTTCGCGGCGACAAAGCCCACCACCGCGGCAATCAGCAGCCCGACAACCACCGCAACCGCGATTTTTATCGGTGAATAAGGGCGTTCCCCCTGCACCTTGCCGGTTCGTCCGTTTACGACAAACCGATAGCTTTTCCCGCGATATTTATACGCCGCCATCCAGACCGGAAGCAGGATGTGTTTGAATGTCAGGTCGCGGATATCGGTGTCCACCTGCCCAACCCGCTGACGGTCGCCGCCGATGTCAAAGCGCACGTCGCGTTCGATCATGCGGTCCATATGGGCGCGCGCCTCACCAAAGGCATCTTCCAGTTCAATCCCGTAGGCCTCGGCGCGAAACCCGGCGAGGTATTCAACGCGGTAGGGTTCCAACGGGGTCAGATCCCAGGGGGCCAACCCATCGGTGTATCGCTTGGGCAACGCGTGCGAGGCTAACACAAGCACGTCGTCGAAGAACCGGGCCACCCGGCCCGACACCGATTTCCAACGCACTTTCGCAACCTGCACGTTCTGCCGCTTTCCGTCGCGGACCACGGATTTCGTTTCATAATATACCGTGCCTCGCTGACCGGTATAGGATGACTTGGTGTCCGCATCGAAGGTCCAGTAGGGCACATAGATCCCGTCCAGCCTGCGCCCTTTGCGCGCATATTGCTGCACACCGCCTGGCGCAAACCACAACCGGCCCAGCCAGCCTTTCAGCTCATCGCGGGCCTGATCCTCGGTCAGTGAAAACGGCAGCACGCCGCGTGGCTTGATATGGCGGGATACGCCCGTGTCCGCCACAAACGGCGTGCCACAGAACGGGCAGTCGGCGGCGTGGATCGTCGGGTCATATTCCACCGTCGCGCCGCAGTTTTCGCAGCCGACGGTGCGCGTCTCTTCCAGGTCGGCCTTGGGCAATTCGGCGCGGATTGCGGCGCGAAAATCCAGCTCGTGAATGGGATGGGCGCTGCCGCCGCCGATGACTTCGGTATTGCCGCAATAATCACAGGTCAGCTGATCCGCGCCGGGGTCAAACCGCATATCCGTCCCGCAGGTGTCGCAGGGAAAGCGGTGTTCGGCCATCACCTCAGCCATTCAGAGAAACCTGTGCAATACCTTCGGAGCCATGATCCTGAGCGCATTGTCCCGAACACGCAAGTGTCGCCAGATGTGAAAACCCGCGTGGCCTGTGACGATCACGCCCAGCAGATAGAATTCGTAGATGTGGAATGTCCCGATCCAGTCATTCGCCTGCTTCATTCCCAGGGGTGGCGCGATCGGCAGGAACCCACCGGCCTTGAGCAACCGATCCGATGTCAGGCCCAGCAGGAATCCGGTGATCGCCACGCCAAACAAGCCCCACATGATCAGCCTGTGTATCCACCAGTGAAACAGACGCGCGCGGTTGCCCAGTTTCGGCCCCGGACGCCCCGCCAGCCCGCGCCGCATATAGTCGGCCATCCAGATCAGCGAGATTGTGACGAAGATCAGTGCCAGGACAGAATGAAACCTGAAGATGCCCATCGGCACGACGTCCTCGGGTGTCATCACGATGAACCAGATCAGCAGCGGGATCATCGCCCCGTGCAGCGCCTTCAGCCAGGTGCGACGGTGCGGCAAACGCAGATACAGGCGCTGCATCACTCCGGGTTTGGTCACTTTGGCATCCGTCATATCTCAGTCACGGCTGACCAACGGGAAAAGTTTCACGGCAGACACTTCAGAGGAACCTGTGCAGCGCCTTTGGCACCATGATGCGCAGCGCGTTATCGCGCACCCAGAAATGCCGCCAGATATGAAAAAACGCATGCGCGAATATGGCGATCAACAGCAGATCGAAAACCAGTTCGTGCAGCTCCTCCATCAGATCCCACAGGCTTTTGATATCGAGGTTCGGCACAAAAGGAATGACCCCGAAGGCCAGAATCATATAGGGCGCGAACAGGCCGATCAGACCCCCTGTCGCCATCATCGCGACCAGCAGCCAGTGCAGACCCTTGTGAATGATCGGATGCACCCGGCGCGCCCATCCGGGCAGTTTTGGCCCGGCCCGCCCCGCCAGCCCCTTGACCAGATACATGCCAAACCACCCCAGCACGACAATCGCCAGCACCAGCCCGACACCGGCATGCGTTGCCAGCGCGGCGGCGCCCAAACGCTCAACATCCTCCGGTTCCACCGCCCAGAAATAGAGGATGAGCGCGAGGCTGATCCAATGCAGCCATTTGATTGCCGTTCTGCGGGTCATGGATATCTCTTGTTGGCTGATGTCAGTGCTGGATCATGGACCGATCAGATTGCCTGGCTGATTGCCTTGGGTTCACCCCAGTGACAATCGGTTCTAATCCCGTTCATGCGCCCGGTGGTGGTGGCGGCATGATCGTGAACAGCTGCGCTAGTTCGGCAACCTCGTCCGCGGTTTTCCAGCCGTCCTGCCCAGCGGCCCAGACCAGCGTTTCACGGCTAAGGCTGCCATCGGCGGCCTTGCGTCCCATGCTGGCGCGCGAAAACGGCCCCTCGGTCTTGCCACCCTCGGCGATGTGCCAAACCTTCTCAACCGGCGGCGGGGGTGGTGGCGGAGCTGCGACGGCAGGCGCGGCACCCCATGGTCCGCGCTGCGTCGCCATCTGGGTTGCCATCTGAAGGCCCATCCCCGCACCCATACCGGTTGCCATCGCAGCACCCGCACCACTGTCGGCATTCGCCAGCGCTTCGGCGGCCTGAAACTGCGTGTACCTGCCCAGATCGCCCACCACACCCATCGAGGTGCGCTTGTCCAGCGCCTCCTCCACCGCCGGGGGCAGGCTGATGTTTTCAACATAAAGCTCGGGCATGGTCAGGCCATAGCTTTCCAATGTCGCCGAGATTTCCGCCGCCACCAGCTTGCCCAGATCGGCCGTGTTCGCCGCCATATCCAGCACAGGTATCCCGGACGAGGCGATCACCCGGCTGAATTCCTGCACGATGATGTTGCGGATCTGAAAGCTGATCTCGTCCATGGTGAATTCGCCGTCGGTGCCGACGATTTCACTCAGGAACTTCGCCGCATCGGTGACCCGGACCGAATAGGTGCCGAAGGCCCGGATCCGCACCGGCCCGAATTCGGGATCGCGGGTGATGACCGGGTTCTTGGTGCCCCATTTGAGGTCGGTGAACCGCGTCGTGTTGACGAAATAGATTTC
>Ga0070727_10000509_pt1 | contig 46924 bp, 50 predicted proteins | sample tdAd472_FD_66722 | JGI IMG/M metagenome (GOLD analysis project Ga0070727, IMG submission 66722) | Marine sediment microbial communities from the Atlantic coast under amendment with organic carbon and nitrate - tdAd47.2 | ecosystem: Environmental > Aquatic > Marine > Coastal > Sediment | place... | reverse complement strand
AAGCGAATGGTCATGACGTCACCCCTTCCCGTGAAGACTGCTAGCCCTTCTCTGCCGTGCGCCGCCGTCACAGTCCAGCAATCAGACGCAAAAACCTTGTCGCACCCTGGAAACCGCGCCATCCGCGCTCGGCCAGCCCCCCACAGGCCGCCGCATTGCGCTAGGCTTTCAGCACTTTCAGCAGAGCGTCGACCTCTTCGACCCGCGTGCTCCAGCTGCAGACCAGCCGCTGGCTGCCGCCCATCCAGGGATAGAACACGGCCCCGGCAGCATGCAGGCGCGCCACCTGATCCTCAGACAAAAGCGCGAACACTTCATTGCCCTCCGGCGCAAAGGCCAGCTTCACGCCCTTACGCTGCAGGCCTTCGGCCAGGCGCCGGGCGGCCTCATTGGCCTGCGCCGCCAGCTCCAGCCACAGATTGCCCTCCAGCATCGCCTCGGCTTGCGCCGCCATGAACCGCATCTTGGGCGGCATATGGCCAGCGCGTTTCGCCCGCACTTCCAGTTCCCGCTTCTTCTCACGCGCCTTGCCGAACAGAAGGATGATCTCGCAACCGATCGCGCCAGTCTTGGTCAGGCCGAAGGTCAGCACATCGACGCCCGCTTTCCAGGTCATCTCCGTCGGGGTCGCGCTTGTGGCGACCAGCGCATTGCCAAGCCGCGCGCCATCCATATGCACGATCAGGCCTTTGGCATGGGCGCGTGCCGCATAGTCCGTTACCTGAGCAACACTATAGGCCGTGCCATTCTCGGTAAGGTTCGTCAGCGACAGCACATGCGCAGGCGTCTCGTGCACGAAATCATGATTGATCCCCGCCAGCGCCTCGTCCAGTTGCTCGCTGCCGATCTTGCCATCCGGCCCGCGCAACAGCTGCAGCTTGCCACCGCCGGAGAAGAATTCCGGCGCGCCGCGTTCATCCACCGCAATGTGTGCGCCCGCATGGCACAGCACAGCGCCGGTCGGCGGGCAAAAGCATGACAGCGCCAGCGCGTTTGATGCCGTGCCGGAGGCCGTCAGCCAGTAATCGAAATCCGCCGTGCCGAACACATCGCCCAGACGCTGGCGCAGGCGGCGCGTAACCGTGTCATTGCCATAGCTTGCCTCCAGCCCTGTATTGGCTGCGACCATTGCCTCCAGCACCGAAGGATGCGCCGGGGCGGACGTATCGGAAGAGAAATTCATTAGACCTGCGTATCCGGAGTTTGCCACATCAGATGCTGCCCGCCATCGCTGGCAATCATCTGTCCCGTCACGCTGCGCGCAGAGATCAGATACCGCATGGCGCTCACAATCTCTTCGGGGCTGGACCCCTCCCCCATCAGGGTCGCGCGCCTCTCGGCGGCGAACTCTTCCTCACTCTGATGTTTTGAGCGCAGCGTCGGCCCCGGTCCGATGGCATTGACGCGCACCTGCGGCGCCAGCGCCTGGGCCAGTGTCTGCGTCGCCTGCCAGAGGGCGGCCTTGGACAGCGTATAGGTGAAGAATTGCGGGGTCAGCTTCCAGACACGCTGGTCCAGCATGTTGATGACCAGGCCGCTTTCGCCTTTCGGCAGGGCATCGGCCAGGCTTTGCGCCAGATGCACCGGCGCGCGCAGATTGGCGTTCATGTGCGCGTCCCATCCCTCGCGGGTATGGGTCAGCGCCGTGTCATCCTCGAACAGGGACGCAGAATTGACCAGCAGAGTCACCGGCCGGCCCAGCTTTTCGGCCGCCCTCAGGATCAGGTCTCCGGTCTCGGCCTCATCGGTCAGATCCGCCTGCAGGGTGATCGCCTCACCGCCCGCTTCGCGGATCGCGGCAGCGGTCTCTTCGGCCCCGTCAGCAGAGCTGTTGTAATGCACGATCACATGCCAGCCATCGGCGCCCAGCGCTTCGGCCATGGCGCGGCCCAGCCGCTTCCCGGCCCCGGTGACAAGCGCCGCGCCCGGTTTCATGCCGCAGAGGGCTGGACCAGGCCCAGCAAATTGAACCCGCTGATCAGACCGTAAATGTAGACTGCATAGATCAGCAGCATCAGAACTCCCATCAGGCGGCCAAGGCGCGCATGGGTCATGATGAAGACACCGATCAGCAGTGCGGCAAAAGCCATGACCCAATGGTCATACTGCGTGAAAGTGGGCGCAATCTCAATCGGCCCGAAGAAGGAGATAATGCCGCCCGCCCCCAGAATATTGAAAATGTTGGAGCCGAGCACATTGCCGATAGCCACTTCGCCATGCCGACGCAGGGCCGCAGCAATGGCTGCGCCAATCTCCGGCAAGGAGGTGCCGATGGCCAGCAAAGTCAGCCCGATCCATTCCTGGGGCACATCGTAGAAGGTCGCGATGCCGACACCGCCAGCGATGATGAGATGGGCGCCCAGCACCAGGCCGCCAATGCCCAGCGGCACATAGGCCAGCGCGCGAGCGACGCTGATATGCGGGGTCTCTTCCAGTTCCACGCCGGGGTCTTCCCCGCTCGCCACCGCGCGGCGGGCCTGGATCAGCGTCACACCGCAATAGCCAAGCAGGATAATCAGGAACAATATGCCCGTCAGCGGCGTCAGCTCGGAAAACCCGGTCATGCCCATCCAAACGGCTGTCGCCACCAGCATGGCGATCAGGGCCCGGCCCTGCCCCCGTCCGCCTGCGGCAAACGGCATGATCAGCGCAGGCACGCCCAGCACGAGGAAGATGTTCGCAATGTTGGAGCCGACAATATTGCCAATCGCGAGGCCTGCGCGGTCTTCCAGCGCAGCGTTCAGCGACACGATCATCTCCGGCGCGGAGGTGCCGAAGCCGACAATGAATATGCCGGCGATCAGGGGGGAAACACCAAGACGCCTGGCAATGGCCACCGCGCCGTTTACAAGGAAATCCCCTGCAAACGCCATGATGGCTAGCCCCCCGATCAGGGCGGCGATCAGGGTAAGATCAGGCATTTACCAGGAAAACTCCTAGTCCAGGCGCTTGTATTCAATGAAATTCAGGATGCCGAACACGATCACAATCGCGGCAATGGCAATCAGGGAAGGATGGATCATGGTGCCGTCTCGCTGCTGTTCTCTCTAGCATTTCCATGCTTTGGCCCTCCCATAGCGCGCGTTGCGCAGCTTGGCGAGCCTTAAACGACAGGAAAATTTTACATCCTGCCGGGAAATATACCCACTCCGCACAATAATTTACCCTATGAGGGGAGTCCCATGCCGTCCTTGAGAACCCGCCTCTTCCATGTCTATGCCCGCCTGATGCGCCCGATGACGCTGGGCGTGCGCGCGCTTGTAGAGAATGAAAAGGGCGACATTCTTCTGGTGCGTCACACCTATATTGGCGGCTGGCACATGCCGGGCGGCGGGGTTGAGCGGGCCGAACCCTGCGAAGAGGCCCTGCGCCGGGAAATCCTGGAAGAAGGCGGCATCATCCTGACCGGGGCCCCGCGCCTGATCGGCGCCTATTCCAATCATGTCTCCTTCCCCAATGATCATGTGCTGCTCTACCATGTCACGCCGGATATCTGGCAGACAGGCAAGGCCACCGCCCATGCCGAAATTGCCGAAGCGCGCTGGTGTTCGCCCGCTGACCTGCCGGACGGCACGACACCCGGCACAAGGCTGCGTCTGGAAGAAGTCTATCACGGCGCGGCCCCCTCCCCCTATTGGGGCGGGCAGAAGCCCTGAGATCAGGCCCCGGCCATTGCCAGGAAGGCCGGCAGGCACAGGAACAGCAACCCTGCCAGCAGCACGGTCACAAGTTTCGTCGTGGGGCTCGTTCGTGATCTCATGACTCCCTTGTCGCCCGCGATTGAGTCCGAACGCGGGCCGACTTCCGGAGAAATCATGGAAATGCAGCCTCAATGCCGCCGCAAAATTTCGCGGGAACCTTTGCACGCGCCGGGCATTTCGAATCGCGGTGGTGGGACAGTTCTTCTCTCCTGGCCCAATCATCAGACGCCTGTTCCGCGGGCCTGTTACCCCTTATCGGGCTCCCGGAAGTGACAGCCTGGAGCGCTGGTTGCCTCACCCCTTGGGCCTCCAGCGTTCCTTTTTATCTGGGGGGCTGAAAGTCCCTCAGCCCTGCGGGCGCAGCGCAGCCTTCATATATTGCCAGGCCGTCTGCCAGGACAGGATCGCCGCCACCCAGAGCAGGCCCACAAGGGCAAACACGATGGCCAGAACAGCCAGCGACAATTCTTCACCCTGAAGGCGCTGCGGGTCTGGCGCAAAGATGGCCAGCGGCAGCATCATGCCGATGATGGCCGCCATTTCGAACCCGGTTTTCCACTTCGCCATATTGGACGGCACGATTACGGCCTTGCCCTTGGGCGTCGCCCGGAACCAGGTGATGAACACGTCCCGCGCAATGATCATCGCGGCCGGAATATAGATCAGCCAGCTGCGGAACTGGATCGACAGACAGATCAGCGCCGCCGCAATCAACAGCTTGTCGGCAATCGGGTCCAGCCAGACACCGAACCGGCTGTGCGCGTTCAGCTGCCGCGCCAGCCAGCCATCCAGAAAGTCCGTCAACGCACCGGACAGAAAGGCCAGAAAGGCAAACTGGTACCAGAGCTGTTGCAGCGTCGCGCGCACGGCGGAGTCATCCGCGCTGAGGCCCGCCTCGGCCGGGTCGAGGCTCAGCGCCTGCCAGAAGCCGAGCAGCAACAAGCCGGCAAAAACGCAGCGCGCTATCGTCAGCGCATTGGGAAGCCATTTGAGATTCATGACTCCCCCTCTGCCAGCGCCCGCACCAACGCGCAATGACCTACATTTACAGCAGGCACTCTGGCCGACGGCACGTCTGATCGTAAAGCTTGTTGTTGCTTTTTGTTAATGTTGCAGTTCGTATGCATGTTCATGGGCCGGGTGTCTGACCGGTTCTCATCGCGTTTGAATGGGTCACGGGTCTTCCCAATAAACAGGGGCCGCGACCGGAAATTTGAAAATGGGGGAGGCATCCAAATGAAATCAGCCATCCGTCTGACCATTGCCGCCGCAACACTCGCATTTGCAACACAAGCAGGCGCTCACGCGCAAGCCAAACATCTGGACGATAATGAAAGCCAGTTTATCAAGTTCGTGCTGCAAAGAGATTTTGAAAAAGCGAATTTCTACATTGGCCAGGGCCTTGTTGACCCCGAAAACCTGTCAACCGGGAAGCCCTTGCCCTATTACCTCTACGGGCCAGGTACGATCACCTACACACGCTGCAATATACCTTCCTATTCCCAGTCCAGTGATGGCGATTGCAATCCCGACGTTTACGTTACCGAGTATCTTCTGAGTGGCAATTTCGACTTGAATGCCGAAACCGAGAATGGCCGCCGTCCCATCTCCTATGTATGCTGGGGCACCGATATCGGATTTATGACCACTCAAAAGCTGGTTGTGGAGGAAGGTGTCGATGTCAACTTCTATGATGATTATGGATTTACCCCACTGCATCACTGCGCCTGGCGCGGAGCTCATCGCCACAGAGAACAGACCCTCGAGAAATATCTCAACATCATGGCCACCCTGATTGCCTATGGCACAGATGTGGATGCCCCCCTCAAAATTGAGAGAACTCTTGCACCTCATAAAGAAAAACCGGTCAATCCAGGCGCGACCCCACTTATGCTGGCCCTATCGGCATGGGGAGGAGACCGGGAAGAAATGGTAGGAATCAAACTTTTGATTGCCCTCGGCGCAGATACGAAAGCCAAGGATGACACCGGCGCAAGCCTGATGAACTATGTCTCCTATCCTTCAAGCAGCCGCCATTACGAGCCGACTCTGAAGCTGCTGACCATGCTCCACAATAATGGCGCAGATATCATGGAGCCGCGCGGCAAGGACAAGAAGACTTTCTTCGAAACCGCCATGGCCAAGGGCGATGTGGATTTCGCCATGCAGATCATGGCCCTGACACAAGGCGAGTAAGCAAAGCCGGCAAGCGCCTGACGCCAGCCACAAAGAAAAGCCCCTCACCTTTTCAAGGGTGAGGGGCTTTTCATATCAGTCCTAATTCGGATTGCCAGTCACATCGCTGATCGGGATGGAATAATGCCGGTTGCAGAACTGGCAGTCGATGGCCAGCGTGCCGTCCGGCTCAACCATTTCCTGCAGGGACTCGTCCGGCATCTGGCGCAGCGTCTCCATCAGCCGTTCCTGATTGCAGGTGCAGCGGTCATCAAGCGCCTGCGGAGTCTCCATTGTCACGCCGCGTTCGTGGAACAGGCGAAACAGCAGATCCTGCATCGGCAGATCCGGATCTGCCAGTTCGGCGTCCGTCAGCGTGGCGAACAAGGCCTCGGCTTCACGCCAGGCATCATCGGTATCGCCGCGGGCGTCATCATTGGCAATCTTCTGCACCATCATGCCGCCGGACACCCAGACGCCAGGCTCGCCCTTGCGGTCCAGTTCGGCCACCGACAGCTTGATCCGGGTCGGCACCTGTTCGGACATCGCGAAATAGTCTTCCGCACATTCCGACAGCGTGCCTTTTTCCAGCGGCACGATGCCCTGATAGGGCTGGACCGCCGGATTGTCCTGAATGATGATCAGGCCAAGGCGACCATTCGGGCCGAACAGCTGGGGCATGTGCGGGGCCGCGCCCTTGTTCACCTTGTCCAGATGCGCCCAGGCTTCGGGATCAAAGCGCGCATAGCCGCGCACGCCGCCATCGGTGCGATACTCGCCGACCAGCATGGAGACCGGACCATCACCCTCGGCCTGCACCAGAAGGCGGCCATTGAATTTCAGGGACGCGCCGACCAGCGTGGCGAGCGTCACCGCCTCGCCCAGGATACGGGCCAGATTGGTCGGGTAGTCGTGGCGGCGCAGAATGCCCGACAGGCTGCCCTGCCCCATGCGCACGGCCCGCCCGCGAACGGGACGGTCCACGATCTGGAAGTTCGTGACGAAATCGGTGACGGCATAGGCTGCGTCGGACATGGCAAATACCTCGAATTGGTGCCCCCATGTGGCAGCGCCCCGGCCCTATCGCAAGAGGCGGGTGTGTCAGACCTCACGAGCCTTGCAGGAAGGGGGCATTTCCCAATCCAGAGAATTGACATCGTTTCTCGTCGCCGCCTTAATAGGCGAAGCAGGAATGGCCGGGGGGCTTCATGCAAATTGGTGATGTCGAGTTTGATGTTCCTGAGGAACTGCGCCCGTCCGCCATGCGCCGGATGGGACTGCGCCCTGCCATGGACCAGACCATCGACCGCTTGCCACGCCCGCGCATAACAAGTGCCGCCTTCCTGCCCGTCGCGTTGCTGAGGCTGTATCGCCGTCTGCGTCCGGAAGTCATCGGCAATCGGTGCGGCTATGAGCCAAGCTGTTCGCGTTACAGCGAGCTGGCCTTCCGCACCAAGCCGCCCCTCACCGCATTTCGCCTCACCTATCAACGTCTTTGCCGCTGCAAGCCCGGCAAGGGGGGAACGGATCTAACAGAGCTGGAGCTGCCATCATGAAATACCGCGTTCAGGCCATCGGGAAGGAGTTTTCCGATCAGGCCATCAAGACCCTGGAGACCAAGCTGAACAACGCCCATGAAAAGGGCTATCGCTTTCACAGCGTGATGGAGGTCCAGCAGCCGGGCTGCGGTGGTCTTGGAGCACCAACCATTACCTATCTGGCCATCTTCGAGCAGGTTGATGAGAATAGCCCGCCGCTGACTTAAGCGGAGCAGCTGCCGCCGCCGAGGACGCAGAAGCTGGCGCACCAGGGATGGTTCAGCTTGACCGGATCGGCTGTCGCCTCGGCCAAAGTCTCACCCAGTTCAAAGGCTGGATCATCCACCAACAGCGTGCAGGCGGTGACCGTGGCCCGGCCCGCGCCCTTGCGGCGGATCACCATGCGCTGATTGGCGCACATGATGTCGTCCGGGGACTTGCCCAGAATGCCCCAGCAAGCGGTGGTAATCTCCGGCGGGTCATCGCGGGCGATCATTTCCGGAAACAGGACCAGCTGTTTCGTGTCGGCGGGGTTCAGCTTCAGGCCCAGTGAAGCGGCCAGCGCGCCATAGGCGGTGCGGGCGGCGGAATCATCCTCGTTCAGGGCCTGACGGCCTGCCAGTGCAACCTGTACGCCGCGTTCCCCCAGCCAGCGGAGGCCCTTGCAGGCCTCTTCAAAGGCCCCTGCTCCACGCTCGGCATCATGGATCGCCGGGTCATGCGAATCGAGCGAGACGCGCAGCACCATGCGGTCGCCATGCTGAGCAGCCAGCTGCTCCAGACCTTCCTGCAGGCGCGGGCGCATCATCGGGCGCATCGCATTGGTCAGCAATAAGAGGCTGTGCCCGCGTGACAGCACATCCTCCATAATGCCCAGGATTTCGGGGCACATGAAAGGCTCGCCGCCAGTGATTCCGATCTCGACCGTACCGTCGATCTCTTCCAGGAAGGGGCGCACATCATCGCGCGTCAGATAGACCAGGCGGTCATTGGTGGGCGAGCTTTCGATATAGCAGTTCGCGCACTCAATGTTGCAAAGCGTGCCGGTGTTCAGCCACAGCGTCTTCAGCCCGGTCCAGCCAACGCTGGCACGGGTCTCTCCCTTGGCGGTCACATCGGGATCGGAAAACTTCGCGGGGACAAAATTCGTGTCAGCCATAAACACAAGGTCTAGCGCATTCGCAAAGCGCTTCCAGCGCTTTTGCCTGCCAGACACCCAATCGTGAACATTGCCGATTTCGCCCGCTACGCTATTTAGCCCGTCATGCCTGAAAATACGCGCAAGACCGTTATGCAAATGCTCACCTCCGGCGATGAGGGCCGGGTGTGCAAGGATATCCCCGAAAGCGCATGCCATGAGGAATCCGGCAATTTCCTGAAACACATTACCAGCCTCTCTGCGAGCAAGATCTCCGACGGGCTGATTGACCCGAAACTGGTGCTGAGCTGGCTGCTGACAACGCTCGGCGCGCCAGCCTTCATCATCGGCCTGCTGGTCCCTGTGCGGGAGGCAGGTGCCCTGTTGCCGCAACTCTTCACGGCGGCGGCGCTGCGCAGCTGCCCCAGCGCAAATGGGCCTGGGCCGTCGGCTCTGCCGTGCAGGGGCTGTCGGCTGCCTGCATGGCCCTTGCGGCCCTGACGCTGGAGGGACGCGCGGCGGGCCTTGCCGTACTGGGTGCGCTCGCCGTGCTGGCGATTGCGCGCTCTGTCTGCTCGGTCACCTATAAGGATGTGCTGGGCAAGACGGTTTCCAAATCGCGCCGGGGCACGGCAACAGGAACGGCCAGCACGATTGGGGCGGCCGCCGTGCTCACCTATGGCGGCCTGCTCAGCCTCGGCCTGATTGACCGGATGAGCATTGTCACCACCGGCCTGTTCCTGGCGGGCGGGCTCTGGGTCGCAGCGGCCCTCCTGTTTACCACGCTGAAGGAAGAGCCCGGCTCCACCGAAGGCGGCGGCAATCCGATCCAGTCCTTCAAGGACAATTTTTCCCTGCTGGCAGAGGACAAGCAGCTGCGCCGGTTCATCCTGACACGCGGCCTGCTGATCTCCACCGCCCTCGCCCCGCCCTTCATGGTGGCACTCGGCACGGACAAGGATCAGGCCGGGCGGATGTTTGGCGGGCTGGGCCTGCTCGTCATCGCCTCTGCCGGGGCGGGCCTTGTCAGCTCCTATGTCTGGGGACGGCTGGCGGACCGGTCGAGCCGGAAAGTGCTGATCCTGACAGCAGCAGCCGCCACGATTGCGCTGGCGGCGACACTGGGCCTGCATCTGACGGGCCTGCTGGAACAGATCTGGGCGCTGCCGCTGGTCCTGTTCGGGCTGATGATTGCCTATCAGGGCGTGCGCCTTGGCCGCTCAACACACCTCGTGGACATGGCCAGCCAGGAGACCCGCGCCGCCTATACCGCCCTTTCCAACACGATCATTGGCGGTCTGCTCGTGCTCGGCGGGGGCTTCAGCCTGGTCGCCGAATATGCGGGCAATGCCACCGTCATCGGCCTGCTGGCGGTCATGAGCGCGCTGGCCATCCCCGCCGCCTTCGGCTTGGCTGAAGTGCAGCAGGACAGCGACTAGACGCTACTTATTGAGACACCAGCGCAGCACGGCCTTCTGGGCGTGCAGGCGATTTTCGGCTTCATCAAAGACGAGGCTCTGCGGGCCGTCGATCACTTCGGCGTCCACCTCCTCGCCCCGGTGGGCCGGCAGGCAGTGCAGGAATTTCGCGCCGCCATTCGCCAGCTCCATCAGCTCTTCCGTCACCGCATAGGGCTCCAGAATCTCCAGCCGGCGCTCGGCATCGGCATCGCCCATGGAGACGAATGTGTCCGCGATCACGACATCAGCACCAGCAACCGCCTCTTCCGCCGTGTCATAGAGGTCGATCCGGGCCTGCAGCTCACGGGCGATGTCGAGATCTTCATCGTCCGGCGCGAACCGGGCGGGCGTACCAACCGCAAGCGAGAAGCCGAACTTCGCCGCCGCATGAATGAAGCTGGCGCAAACATTGTTGCCATCCCCCACCCAGGCGAGGCGCGCGCCGCGCAGCTCCAGCCCGCTCTCTTCCAGCGTCTGCAGGTCTGCCATGATCTGGCAGGGATGGGAGCGATCCGTCAGGCCATTGATGACCGGCACGCTCGCATTGGCGGCAAAGGCCTCGACATCGGAATGGTCGTTCGCGCGGATCATCACCACATCGACAAAACGCGACAGAACGCGGGCGGTATCTTCCACCGTCTCGCCCCGGCCGAGCTGCATGTCGCTGGACGTCGCCGTGATGGACGAGCCGCCAAGCTGGCGCATGGCCATGTCAAAGGAGAAACGCGTCCGGGTAGAGGATTTCTCGAAGATCATCGCCATCGTATGCCCTTCCAGCGGCGCGCCCGTATCAACGCGGCCCTTCGGCCAGCCTGCACGTGCTTTCTTCATGGCATGGGCCATATCCAGAATCTCTCGCAACTCAGCGGATTCCAGATGCCAGATGTCAATGAAATGGCGCGGGCTCGTCTTCTCGGTCATCCAGTCTCACTCCCTTCAGGGGCTTCGCGAAGCCCGGGGGCATAGCGCGTTTTCGCCTGCAGCACCAGTGATAGGAGAAATCGGGCCGAAAACAGCCTCGAACAGGACACGCGGAGAAAATGACAAAAAACTAATTGAGAATGACTTGCAAACTCACGGAGGCTGTGAGACACATGTTTTGAGAATGACTCGCAAATCAAATGGAGAGCCCCATGTGCCTGCCAATGGATGACACTGCCATGCTTTGCTGGCTGAAAAATCAGGTCACCGTGCTGGAAGCCTGGCGCGAAGAGCTGACCTGCCGGCCGGAAACGTCGATCAGCATGATCGCCCGGCTGGAACAGCATCGCACCTGGCTGCGCGAGGAAATCAGCCGCCTTGATCCGGGCCTGAAAGCCGCCTGATCCCCGAATTGTCGCGGCGCAGGACGTGTGCCCACCGTTTCCTCCCCGAAACACGCTTCCTGCGTCGCGGCATGTCTCATCTCCAGACTGGCGAACCGGCCGCGATTGCCCTATGTCACGGGGCAGAACAGCCGCCCAGACAGTCAGGGAGACTAAAGACATATGGACAACGTCCTCATCATTGGTGCCGGTGCCGCCGGATCCGTCGTCGCACAGAAATGCGCGATGGACCGCGACACTTTCAAACACATCCACCTCGCCTCTCGCCGCATCGAAAGTTGCGAGAAGGTCGCCGCGCTCTGCAAGACGCCGATCGAGATCAGCCAGGTGGATGCCGACAATGTCGAGGAGGTTGTCGCCCTCATCAACAAGGTAAAGCCGGACCTGTTGATCAACATGGCCCTGCCCTATCAGGATCTGCCGATCATGGATGCCTGCCTGGAAGCGGGCTGCAACTATATGGACACGGCAAACTATGAGCCGCGCGATGTCGCGAAGTTCGAATATAGCTGGCAGTGGGCCTATCAGGACAAGTTCAAGCAAGCCGGCCTGACCGCCATTCTGGGCTGCGGATTTGATCCGGGCGTGACGAACATCTTCTGCGCCTATGCCCAGGAATTTCTGTTCGACGAGATCGAATATATCGACATCGTGGACTGTAATGCTGGCGATCATGGCAAGACGTTCGCGACGAACTTCAATCCGGAGATCAACCTGCGTGAAGTGACGCAGGACGGCAAATACTGGAAAGACGGCGAGTGGATCGAGATCCCCGCCCTCTCCATCAAGACGATGATCGACTATCCGGAAGTCGGCCCGAAAGCCTCCTACCTGATCTATCACGAGGAAGAGGAAAGTCTGGTCAAGCACATCAAGGGCCTGAAGCAGATCCGCTTCTGGATGACCTTTGGTGCCGAATACATCAAGCATCTGGAAGTGTTCAAATCCATCGGCCTGATCGGTCTGGAGCCGATCAAGCACAAGGGCATGGACATTATCCCGATGGAATTCCTGAAGGATCTGCTGCCGCCGCCAAGCTCGCTGGCGGAAGGCTATACCGGCAAGACCTCCATCGGCATCATCGCGCGCGGCACCAAGGATGGCGAGCCGGTGGCGAAGATGATCTACAATGTCTGCGACCATGCCGAGACCAACAAGGAAGTCTCCGCACAGGCCGTTTCCTACACGACGGGCGTGCCGCCGGTTTCCGGCGCGGCGATGTTCTTCCGCGGAGAATGGTCCGGACACGGCGTTTTCAATGTCGAGCAATTCCCGGCCAAGCCGTTCCTGGAAGATGTCGCCAAACGCGGCCTGCCCTGGCACATCATCGATGTCGATGGCGGCGACCAGGAAGACCTGTTTGCGGTAGAAACGTAAGTCATGATCTTGCGGGGGCACGGATCAATCCGCGCACCCCGCAAGACTTGCTACAGACAACAGGACCCCCATGACAGAGACAAACACACCACCCGGCATGGAACTGACGCTGCGAACGCTGGCCATGCCCGCGGACGCGAATGCCTCCGGGGACATTTTCGGCGGCTGGGTGATGTCTCAAATGGACCTTGCCGCCGCTGTGCGCGCCAATGAGCGCTGCAATGGACGCACCGTGACGGTCGCGGCGAACGAGATCATCTTCAAACAGCCGGTACATGTCGGTGACACGCTATGCGTTTACACCGAAGTTGAAAAAGTGGGCCGCACATCTATCGTCATACGTCTGGAGACCTGGGCCCGGCGCGCCTTGTCCTCTCAGCGTGACAAGGTGACCGAAGCGCGCTTTACCATGGTCGCCGTCGACAGCGATGGCCGCCCGCGGCCCGTGGATGACCCCGCGGCCTGATATACTTCAAGGCCAGATACCTCAAGGACTGATCCCTCATGACCCCGCCCCCTCTGCCAGATCACATCCCCACTCCCTGCTTCGTGCTGGACGTGGCCCGCTTGCGGAAGAATCTGGAGACGGCGCAGCGCGTTCGGGAGGAAGCCGATTGCAAGATCCTGCTGGCGACCAAGGCCTTCTCCCTGCCGGCGGCGTTTCCGATGATGACGGACTATCTGGACGGCACCACGGCCAGCGGCGAGCATGAAGCCATTATGGGCCATGAGAGCTTTGGCAAGGAAGTACATGTCTATTCCCCGGCCTATACCGAAGATGAAGTCCGCCGTCTGACGGAGGTGGCGCAGCACATCTATTTCAACTCCAATGAACAGCTGCAGCGCTTTGGCGACATTGCCCGCGATGCGGGTGCGAAAGTGGGCCTGCGTGTCAATCCCGGCTATTCCAATGCTACGCTGGGGGGAGACCTCTATAACCCTTGCGCCCCCGGCAGCCGGTTTGGCGAAGTGGCGTCAAAGCTGGACGAGGTTGACTGGTCCGGCGTCGATATCTTCCATGTGCACGCCCTGTGCGAGAGCCTGCATGAAGGCTCTGTTGGCCTGATCAATCATGTCGCGGACAATTTCGGCCAGTATATCGAGCAGGTGAATGCCGTGAATTTCGGCGGCGGCCACTTCCTGAACAAGGACGGCTATGATGTCAGCCAGCTGATCAATGCGATCAAGGCTTTCAAGGCGCGGTTTGGCGTCGAGGTCGTGCTGGAGCCTGGCGCGGGCCTCGTCGTGAATACGGGTGAGCTCTATGCCAGCGTGCTGGCCCTGCACTGGAACGAAATGGACCTGGCCATTCTGGATGCGTCTGCCTCCACCCATATGCCGGATGTTCTGGAAGTGCCTTACCGCCCGGACATTATCGGCGCCGGCCAGCCAGGGCAGAAGGCACACACCTATCGGCTTGGCGGGAAAACCTGCATGACCGGCGATGTGATTGGCGACTATTCCTTCGATGCCCCGCTGAAGCCAGGTGATACGCTGATCTTTACCGACCAGATGCACTATTCCTTCGTCAAGACGAACACGTTCAACGGCACACCGCTTGCCAATCTGGCCGTGCGCTGGGAAGACGGCATTGTCGAGATGCTGTCAGACTTCGGCTACGAAGACTTCCGCCACCGCCTGGGGCGCTAATCCGGACAGGGAAATTCACGCTCCGATCTTAACCGGTCCTTGCACCAGCCGAGCTATTCTCCGCTTTCGGAGGAAATGGCCCATGCGCAGACCATCCGCGGCAATCCTGTTGATATTCCTGCTGAATGCGGGACCAGCCCTTGCCCATGGGGGCGGTCTGAATGCGCAGGGCTGCCACACAAACCGCAAGACCGGTGACTATCATTGTCACCGTAGTTCATCCTCAGCCTCCCCTGCCCCAAGGCCCCAACGTACCAGCCCGGCAGATCGCATCCAGCCTTTGACCTCGCCTGTTTCACCCACCCGCACCTTCCGAAATTGCACAGAGGCCCGCGCAGCGGGTGCCGCCCCGGTCCGCAGGGGCGAACCCGGCTATGGCCCCCACCTCGACCGCGACAATGACGGCCTAGGCTGCGAGTGAAGCCATCCGTACCCGGTTCGGGTCTGCTGGGAAAACCTAAATCAAAATGTCCCGCTCATTGCCGAGGGAGGGAATGCGGGTGCGGGCTTTGGCGATGGCGTCAAGGTCGAGATCCGCCAGAAGGATGCCAGGCATGTCATCGGCTTTCTCGGCCAGTACTTCACCCCAGGGCGAGATGATCAGCGAGTGGCCGAAGGTTTCGCGGCCATCCTCATGCGTGCCGCCCTGGGCTGGCGCGATGACGAAGCTGCCGGTCTCGATGGCCCGCGCCCGGACGAGAACATGCCAGTGCGCCTGCCCCGTCACACGGGTGAAAGCGGCGGGAATGGTCAGGATACCGGCCCCGGCCTGGGCTAGCTTTCGGTAAAGATGCGGGAAGCGCACATCATAGCAGATGCTGAGGCCCAGCGTGGCAAAGTCTGTCTCGGCCAGCACGGCGCGCTCCCCCGGCCGGTAAGCGCGGCTTTCGCGATAGCTCTGCCCGTCACCAACTTCGACATCGAACATGTGGATCTTGTCATACCGTGCACGGATGCTGCCGTCTGGCGCGATCAGGATGGAGCGATTGGCAAAGCGATCTTCCCCCTCCACCGTGACGGCGATCGACCCGATCAACAGCCAGACGGCCAGCTCCTCCGCCAGTGCGCGCAATGCGGCGAGAGCCGGGTCATCCACTTCTGCCATCAGCTTCGGGCGAGCCATGCCGGGGCGGATATCCAGCAGATTGGTCATCTCCGGCGTCGCAATGAGCTGAGCCCCCTGCCCTGCCGCCTCGCGGATCATCTGGCTGGCATGGGCAATGTTCGGCGCGACTTCCACACCGGAACGCATCTGAATACAGGCGGCACGTAATTGGGTCATGGCAGGCACCCTATCGGATCTGCGGCAAGGCGATAGCCCCGTTCAACTTGACGCCGCCCTGTCTGTTCCGTCAGTCTGTACGCGGGATGGACAAATCGGGGGGCATCATGCCGGAATGGAACACGGAACTTGTCGGCATCGCCGTGGATATATCGGGCCTCGCAATCACGCTGGCCGGGTTCATTTTCATCGTTATACAGATCCGCCGTCTGGGCCAGTCGATCCGCACGACAGCCCATGCCGCCATCTATTCGCAGGCCGCAGACTTCCGAACGCATCTGATGGCCTATCCTGAGCTGCGCAAATACTTCTTTGATGGTGTGGACATAGAGCGAGGTCATCCGGACTTTGAGCGCGCCATCACGCTGTCGGAATGCTTCCTGAACTATCTGGAACATCTGGCTGTCCAGAAAAGCCACTTCGCCGGAGCGGACGGAGATGCCTGGACCGAGTTCGCCTCAAGATCACTTGAGCGCAGCCCGATCACAAAGCGCCGTCTGAAGAACAATGACGCGAATTATTCACCCAAGCTGCTGGCCCTGTTGAGAGACGACAGCGCGGTCGCCGCTTGAGGATCAGGTGCCTGTGCCGGGCAGCAGGTCTTCCAGGAAATAGGCTGACAGGGCATTGCGACCCGCCAACTGGCTTTTACGGTACACGGCCCGGGCCTGTTCGCGCACCGTGCGTTCGCTGGTCTCTCTCAGATCGGCGATCTCCTGCAGGGACAGCCCCTTCAGCAGCAACAGGCCAACATCGGATTCCGCATCTGTCAGACCCCAGGCCGAAAACTGCCGTGCGATGGCAAGGCCCAGGCCCTGAACCAGCGCGCGGTTCTCTTCCTGCCAGCGGCCTGCATCCTGACGCGCATCGGCCAGCGCCCGGCGCAACCGGCCGACACGCCACAGCATGGCCCCAAGCCCAAAGGAGGCCGCGACCAGCACGATCATCTCTGCCGCAAGATGCGCCGCGCCGACGCCCTCCCCGCGATCGGTAAGAAGGTCTACGCCAATGAACAGCGCGATCGCGCCAAACAGCGCGGCTATGCCCAGAAGGCCCCTGCGGCCGGATACGTCATCTGACATAAACGCATCTTGCCCAAAGCTGCCGGAATGGGAATGCGTCATGTGGCGGGTAGCCGGACGCAGGCCCGCTGCGCACTTTCACGCCCATGCCAATTCTGCAGCATGGAGCCCATAATATGAGCCAAACATCTTCGCACCAGACCGTCTGGGACCCGCTTGTGCGGATCGGCCACTGGACCCTCGTCATCGCCTTTTTTACCGCCTATTTCGCGGGCGATGACCTGTTCAGTATCCACACATGGGCGGGCTATGTCGTGGCGTCCTATGTGGTGGTCCGCATCGTCTGGGGCCTCATCGGCACGCGGCACGCGCGGTTTGCGGATTTTGTACGCGGTCCGGGCGCAGTGTTCGGCTATCTGCGCGGTCTCTTCACGGGCAAGGTTCCGGACTATGCCGGGCACAATCCAGCCGGAGGCGCCATGGTGGTCGCCCTGCTGTTCAGCCTGGCAATGACCACATCTGCAGGCATGGCGCTGTATGCCGTTGAGGACAATGCCGGGCCGCTCGCCGGGATTGTGACCGAAGCGACGTTCGCGCCGCTTGCGGCAAGTTTCGGCGAAAACGAAGAGGAAGAGGAACATGAGCGTGACGGTGACCATGAGGAATCCGGCGCCGAGGAATTGCTCGAAGGCGTGCACAAGACTTTCGTCTACATCACGCTGGCTCTGGTCGGCCTGCACCTCGCCGGCGTGGTCGCCTCAAGCCTTGCCCACAAGGAGAATCTTGCCCGCGCCATGGTGACCGGCCGCAAGAAGGTGCATGACGCAGAGCATGGCGACGCCTGAGGCAGGCACCGCCAGAGCCGGAACTACATGCTGAACTCGCCCAGCCAGTCGAGCGCGGCCTGAAGGGCAAGGTCCGGCCCATCGCCATTGTCAGCAATCACCTGATGTGGCGGCGTCCATTCATGCCGCGGTGTGCCGTAGACATGGGCAAGGCTGTAGGCGGGCAGACGAATGGGAATGCCGGTGCGGCTGAGCGTGTAGTCTTCGACGCCGCCGGCAAGGCGTGCCATGTCGCTGCCAAAGACGTCGCCGCGCCGGGCCCCGTCGAAGCCGATGGCCAGCCCCTCGCCCATGCTGCCGGTCCAGCGACCTACCAGCACGACAACCGGCCCCTCTGCCGTCCAGCGGCCGTGGGGCGCCGCCTGTTTGATCCAGGCTGGTTCATCCATGGGCAGGATACGCTGATAGTTTGCCGGCTCACTCAGGAAGTGACCGAGGATCGGCTCGGCGACATCCGTATTGCCGCCGCCGGGCGTGTCTCGAAGGTCGAGCACCCAGCCGCGAGCGCCTTTCAGCTGGGCCATGGCCGCGTCAAAGGCCGCGACCGTGTCGCTGTCGCCCAGGGAATTGTTGAGGCGGATATAGCCGATCCGGCCAGGCAGCATTTCAGCCGACACGAATTCCTGCGGTGCGGGTGTTTCATTATTTTCAAGTGAGAGCGTATCCGGCCCGCCCTCTCGTGCGACGGTGACAGAGCGCGGCTCATTCCGGTAGCCTGCGGCGGCGGCGTTCAGGGCCCAGGCTTTCTGGGCCGGGCCATACGCAACACCTTTCGGCTGCAGGCGCGTCTCCATTGCTTCTTCCAGCGAGCGGCCATTGATGGCGATGACACGTTCACCAACTTTCAGGCCGGCCTGCGCTGCCGCGCTGCCGGGCCGAACGGCGACGACCTGATCCCCTGTGAGCCAATAATCTGCCCCTGACGGAACAAGGCGCGGGGAGAGTCCGGAATTCGTGCCAAAGCTGGCATGTGGATCATGAAGCGCGTCCAGCAAGGTCTCCAGAACCTGCAATTGCTCCGCCTTGCTGGCGACGGAGCCGACCTTGTCCGGAATGTCTGCGCAGGCAGCCTCCCAAGTGTCGCGGCGGGACTCATAGAAAGCGTATTCGGTGCGCACCAAGGCGCACAGCTCCTCAGCGTCGGCGAGCGTAGCGGGACGCATATCCGACTGAGTAATAGTGGCCGTGTGCGACAGGGGCGCCGTCTGGGCGCACCCTGCCAGAAAGAGACTGGCCAGCAGCAGGCCGGGTCTTAGATGTCCCATTCGCTGAGCGCCGCATCGATGATGCCCGTCGCTTCTCGGACATTCTCGTCGTTAATGATCAGCGGCGGCGCAAGACGCAGCACATTGTTGCCCGCCACTCCGACCAGAAGGTTCTTGTCACGGCAGACGCCCTGAAGGCCTTTCGGATCAGCCTTCATCTTGAGGCCGGTCAGCAGGCCCTTGCCGGTGACCCCTTCCACCTTGTCCGGATGGCTGTCAGCTAGGCTCTTCAGGCCCTGTGCCAGCGTGCCGGACACACGGCGCACATTGGCCAGGAAATCTTCATCAGAAATGATGTCCCACACAACATTGCCAACCGCCATGGCCAGCGGGTTGCCGCCATAGGTGGAGCCGTGGCTACCGGGTTGCATATGCTCGCCGACAGCTTCGGTGGTCAGGCAGGCGCCGAACGGGAAGCCGCCGCCAATGCCCTTGGCCGAACAGAGAATGTCAGGCTGAAGCCCGTCCACCCATTGATAGGCAAACAGCTGGCCGGTACGGCCCATACCGCACTGGACTTCATCCAGCATCATCAACACGCCATGCTCGTCACACAGTTCGCGCATCCGCTTCAGCTTGTCGTCCGGCAGAGCACGCACACCGCCCTCGCCCTGCACGGGCTCGATCAGGATGGCCGCAGCGCTCGGGCGGCTGATCGCCTCTTCCAGCGCGTCCATGTCACCCCATTCCAGATGCACGAAGCCAGGAAGGGCCGGGCCGAAGCCTTCAAGGTATTTCGGATTGCCGCCAGCATTGATCGCCCCAATTGAGCGGCCGTGGAAGGCGCCCGTGAAGGTGATGATGTCGATGCGCTCCTCGCGGCCATTGGCCCAGTGATATTTCCGCGCGGACTTGATCGCACACTCGATCGCCTCGGTACCGGAATTGGTGAAGAAGACGCGGTCCGCGAACGTGTCGCGGCAGATCTTGTCAGCCAGTTCTTCCGCCCCGCGCACGCGGAACATGTTGGACGTGTGCCACAGCTTGTCAGCCTGATCGCGCAGGGCGTCGACCATAGCCGGGTGGGCATGACCAAGGGCGTTCACGGCGATGCCGGCGATAAAGTCCAGGTATCGCGTGCCATCCTCGGTGAAGAGGCAGACGCCCTCCCCCTTTTCGAAGACTTCTTCCGGTGGCCGGTAGACTGGCATGATGTGCTGGCGCGGATCGCTCATGATGGCTCCCTAGGATCTGCAAGAATTACATTTGATCAGACGCATGGCCGGGCGCTGACTCGGAGTCAACACATCAGCCTGCCCCGGCAGGGCATTTTAATGACCCGCACGAGACATCAGGATATCTCATCGCCCTCATTAAAAAACATTAATCGAAAATCGATAATAATGATTGACGTTTATCGATAATCGTTTATTGATATTCATGAAGCCAAGGCGGACCGGGGTGATGTTCAAAACGCCCCCTACCTCACCTGAGCCGTTGTCCCGGACTGCCTTGGCCTACCCACTTTCCCTGAGTGCAACAAAAAAGGCGCGAAAGCCTCATTCGAGCTTTCGCGCCTTCCACCGTTTGCAGCGTTTCCTCCCAGAAACTTGCTGTGTCATATGGCCGCGCGTTTAGAGTTATGTCAAGATTATGAATTCAAGTTTTTCAACAAATCTGGTCAAGAATCTTTGCTGCACTGCGCAATAAAGACAAGGAGTTCAGCGCTTGCGGGGTCCATTCGGCACCTGTGGAGACTGCAAGAACGGCCTGACTTTTCAGAATAACCCCGTCCGACAACACTTTAAGACCGTTAGCTTTAAGGGTTGCCCCTGTTGACGTGATGTCGACGATCACATCAGCCGCCCCGGTGGCAGGTGCAGCTTCAGTCGCCCCCGCGCTTTCGGCAAGGCGATATTCCCCGACAGATTTGGCCGCGAAGAATCGGCGTGTGAGTCGCATATATTTGGTTGCGACTCGCAGGCGGCGATGATGCGCCTTGCGGAAGGCGGCACCAGCGGCTTCCAGGTCCGACATCGTGTCGACATCCAGCCAGGCCTGCGGCACGGCAACGATGACGTCTGCACCGCCAAAGCCAAGCCGCTCGGCGACCCGAAACTCGGCATCGCCGGTGGGTGACAGGTCCTGCAGCAGGTCTTCGCCGGTCACGCCGGCATGTATGGTGCCATCGATCAGGCCCTGTGCGATCTCACGCGCGGAGAGGAGACGCATGTCGACCTCTCCCAGCCCATCGATCTCTGCCTGGTAGCCACGCTCCCCGCCGATCTGGCGAATGGGAAAGCCCTGCTCACGGAACCAGTCTTCTGTCTTTTCCTTCAGCCGCCCTTTTGACGGGATGGCGAGTGACAGGATGCTCATACCGTCTCTCCCTTTGCACGCAGGATACGATCCGGGCGGACAATACCGCCAATGCCCGACGCAGAGGCGCGCGAGCGGGACAAACCTTCGATCAGACCATCATACCGCCCGCCGGACGCTAGAGGCTGGCGGGAGGTGAGGTTCTGGCCAAATGTCTCAAAAACGAAGCCGTCATAATAGGTGAAGCGCCGCCCGAAGCCGGAGCGAAACCGCGCCTCGCCAGCAATGGAGGGCATGGCGGAGAGGATCGTTTCCATGCGGCGGGCAATCCGTTCGATGACGGATGACACGGCGCTAAGGCCATGCTTGTCGGCAATCTTCTGTAGTACGTCTGCGGCCTCAGCCGCCGGGCAGTTGACCTCAGACAGGTCTGACAGCGCGGCGCGCGCGGCTTCCGGCACGCCGCCCGCATCATGCACCGCCGCCTTCCCGCGCAGGCCGGCAATGATCTCAGCCTCGCTGCGCGTACCGATCATGGGAATGCCGCGCGCCTCAAGCACTTTGCGGAACTCGGTCTCGGCTGCCTTGGCACCATTGGCGTCCAGCGTGGCCTGCAGGTCTGAATCAACGGCCTGCGGCGCGGCCATGAGCAATTCGCGTACACCGCCCTCCTGACGGAAGGCGCGCTTGAGCAAATCCGTTGTGATACGAGCAAGCCCCAAAGCATCGACGAAAGCAGGGAACACGGAAAGGTCGCCCATCTCGGTTGCCGTGGGGGTGACATCACAGGCGGCCACGGCTTCGCGCACCAGCGTGAAGGCCTCGGCATCCGCCTCCGGCGTGCTGTCGCGGCCAAACCATTCGAAGCCGACTTGTGTGAACTCCATCGGATCATGATCCGTAGCCGGAAGGCGGAAGGCGCGCGCGGCATAGGTGTAGGCTTTCGCGCCATCGCCGCCAGAGGCCCGGCGCTCTGCCTCCTGCCCCGCCACTGGCAGGGTCAGGTCTGGCCGCATGACCATTTCTGTTCCGCGATGATCAGAGAACACGCACAGGCGGGCGCGCACGGCCTCACCCGACAGCTCAAGCGGAATGTCCGACGGCAGAACATAGGCCGGATCGATGCGCTCTGCGCCCGTTGCCTCGAAGACACCGCGCGCTGCGGCTACCAGCGCGTCCTGTGTCATGCCTGAGCCTCAACGATCTTGCGCACGGCCTCAACCATTTCGGCGCGTGCCACTTCGATCTGGCCGGGGCGGGCTTCACGGTATTCTTCATTGGACTTGATGGCCTTCGCCTTCAGCGCGCCCATTTCAAGATCCTTGATCGTGACGGTGCCCTTGGCGATCTCGTCCTCGCCCACCATGACGACGACCGGAGAGCCGCGGCGGTCAGCATATTTCATCTGCTTACCCATATTGTTCGCGCCGCCCATATAGGCCTCCGCACGCAGACCGGCCGCGCGCAGTTCTGCCGCCGTGGAGAGCGCGACAGACGGGTCATCCCGGTCCAGACTGAGCACGACGACCGGTCCATCCAGCTTCGGCGTCTCATCCATGATCGCCAAAGCGGCGGCGAGACGGGAAATGCCGATGGAAAAGCCGGTTGCCGGAACGCTCTGCCCCGTGAAGCGGGCGACGAGATCATCATACCGGCCGCCACCGCCAATGGAGCCGATACGATAGGTCTTGCCGTCCTCGCCGGTGACTTCGCGCAGCAGCTCTGCCTCATAGACCGGACCGGTATAGTATTCGAGGCCGCGCACGACCGACGGATCGATCACGACATCCCCTTCCGGCGCGCCGAGCGCTTCGAGGGCTTTGGCGATGGCTTCCAGCTCAACGAGGCCAGCCTTGCCTTCTTCGGTATCCCCGGTGGCTTTGGTCAAATTGGCAAGGGTTTCGGCGCGAGTGTCTGCGCCTGCCTGCGCAAAGGCCAGCACACGCTTTACCTCATCCGCGCCAAGGCCTGCCCCTTTTGTATAGTCTCCGCTTTCATCCATGCGGCCTTCGCCGAGCAGATCTGCTACGCCGTCAATGCCGAGACGGTCCAGCTTGTCCAGCGCACGCAGGATGGCGAGGCGGGTCTCGGGATTGGAGGCCCCTACCCCGTCCAGCACACCGTTCAGCAGGCGGCGCGTATTAACGCGGATGACGAACTCTCCGGTTTCCATACCGACGGCCCGCAGCGCTTCGGCGCCCATGGCGATCATCTCGGCATCGGCGTGATAACCCGGCGCGCCAATCGTATCGGCATCGCACTGCCAGAATTCGCGGAACCGGCCAGGGCCCGGCTTCTCATTGCGCCAGACAGGCCCGGCAGCATAGCGGCGGAACGGACGACCAAGCGACTGGCCAGCCTCTGCCACGAAGCGGGCAAGCGGCGCGGTCAGGTCATAGCGCAGCGCCATCCATTGCTCGTCATCATCCTGAATCGCGAAGACACCTGCATTCGGGCGGTCGGCATCGGGCAGGAATTTGCCCAGCGCGTCAGCATATTCGAACGCGCCGGTCTCCAGCGCCTCGAAGCCCCATTTGCGATAGACGCCGGTGATCGTCTCAACCAGCTTCGCCTGAGAATGGATCAGGGCCTCACGCTTGTCGGGGAAGCCGCGCGGCTTGCGGGCAAGTTGCTTGCCGGTGAGGGGCTTTGGTTCCTTGTCACTCATGTCTCTTCAGGTCCTGGTTGCCGACGCGCCCCGCATAGACGGAGACGGCCGTATTGGGAAGACAACACACCGAAGAAGCCCGAAGCCGGAGCAGCTCGCCTGATCTTTTCTGGTTCTGGAGAATGAACACTTTGAAAAAGGCGCAGCCGGACCGGTTCGCGCCTCTTCGGCGCGTCACGCGTGGTGATGATGGTGGTGCAGCATCGTGTTCATTGCGCTGGCGGATACTGAGCGCAGCCCGGAAAGTCAACCGGCTGGGCCGGATCAGGCACCCTTTTCTGGCCGGGTGAACGGCTTTTCCTGGCCTTCCCGACGCTCGATCACCTTGAAGATGCCCGTGCCCCGCATCAGCAGCTTGTCGCCGGTATATATACGCCCCTCGACCGTGAAGACATCATCCTGACGACCAACGACAATACCATGCCCCTCAACAAAGCTGCCGAGTGGCGCGCCAGAGAGGAAGTCGCACATCAGGCGGACGGTGACCCACCAGGTGTCCTCGTCCTTTTCGACCGCTGCACCCCAGGCCATGTCCGCGAAGGTCATCAACATACCGCCATGCGCATTCATCATGCCATTGGTGTGATGTTCCTCGACGCGGAACGCGCGCCGCAGCACACCATTCTCATCCCGCTTTTCGAACAGGGGGCCCACCTGGCGGCCAAAACCGCGATGCCATGGCAGCGTCGTATAGCCTGCCGGCAAATCATCCGTCTGATTTCTGGTAAGATCGTCACTCATATAAAGCGGATTAGCGCCGAGGCGCCACAAAGGCCAGAGGCCAGCCCTTTATTTATGTGCAGGCTGAAGCCCGACAGCCGCCGTGGCCTCAGCCTGGCGGGCCGCAACTTTCTCGATATCAAAGCCGTCGAGGCTTTCATTGAATAGCTGGTAGAAGTTCAGCTCCGCCCCGAGCCGCAGATAGGCTGCGCCGAGGCCGATTGCGGCGCGGTCCATGAAGACGAATTCGCGCGGCACCTTGACCGGACCCTTCTCCTTCAACAGGCGGCGAACCTCGAACGCCTCGCGCCGGCCATACTCACCCGCCGTCACCCCATCGGCGACACTGCGCACGCGGTCATCCAGCAGTGGGCCATAGATGAAGCGCGCCCAGATATTGAGAACTTCGACCAACTCCTTGGACAGGCCCTCAAAGCCCCATTTCTCATAGGCGGCAAATGTCGCGTCGAAATCATCGTTTGAGAGCGCACGGTAGAGATCCACTACGCCGCTGACGAATTCCGGCGGGAAGACACGGATACAGCCAAAGTCCAACAGGTTCAGGCCGGTCCCCTCCCCTGTCACCTGATAATTGCCCAGATGCGGATCGCCATGGATCACGGCGTGGGAGTTGAATGGCCCCCACCAGGTCCAGAACAGCATTTCGGCGATGCGGTTGCGGGTTTCCTGGGGCGCATCCTCAAACGCGGTGAGGCGCTGGCCGTCCATCCAGGTCATGGTGAGGAGGCGATCTGTCGAGAGGTCCAGCACGGGGTCCGGCACGGTGACAAAATCATGCTGCCTCAGCATAAGCTCATAGAGAGCCATATGTTTGGCCTCCCGCGCATAATCGAGTTCCTCGCGCAGGCGGTCTGTAATCTCGTCGACCATGGCGGTCGGGTCGATGGAGCCATCCATGCGCTTGAACAGGCCGAGCACGGTTTTCAGCTGGCCGACATCGGATTCCACAGCGCTGGCCATGTCGGGATATTGCAGCTTGCACGCCACACGGCGGCCATCATGCATGGTCGCCATATGTACCTGGCCGAGCGAGGCGGCATGGGCAGCCTCCTTTTCAAAGTCGGCAAAGCTCTCCTGCCAGCCTGCCCCGAGCTCTGCCCGCATGCGGCGTTTGACGAAGGGCCAGCCCATGGCCGGGGCCTCTGCCTGCAGCTGGCTCAGTTCGGTGGCATATTCCGGTGGCAGGAAATCCGGGATGGTGGAGACCATCTGGGCGACCTTCATCAGGGGGCCCTTGGACTTGCCCAGCGCGGCGGCAAGTGCCCGCGCGATCCTTTCATCTCCCTTGTCCCCGCCAAACAGCGATTGCGCTGCGAATGTCAGGCCTGCACCGGAGAGATTTGCCCCGACCTTGGCCGTGCGGGCAAGACGTCCGGTCAGGCGATTGCGTTCGGGATCCTGGGAGGCGGGAGCATCATCTGTCATGCACGGGATATAGGCAGCCTGAGGGCAAAGAACCAATACGTGATAGTATGGCCTTGCCAGTCAGGTGACTCGAACCAGATGACAGGTATGTCATGTTTGCGGTATATGGCGCGCCTTCGCGTCAGAGAGGCGCTGCAAATCCTAATGCCCACGACAGTTTCCCCGGATCGGGCACCGGGGTGTAGATTGAACCGGACTATACAGGCCGCGACACATTGAAAGTCAGCGCCACACCGTGATCAGCAGGAATTTCTTTTATGGCTTATAAAACACTCCTCACCGAGGTCGACGAAGATGCGGGCGTCGCCCTCATCACCCTCAACCGCCCAGAGAGCCTGAATGCCCTCTGCGAAGAGATGATGAATGAATTGAGCAATGCCCTCGACCGGTTTGAAGCCGACGAGGAAATTGGCTGCATTATCCTGACCGGCGGCAAGAAGGCCTTCTCCGGCGGCGCAGACATCAAGGAGATCCAGGACAAGACCTTCCCGGAATCCTATTATGAAGACTTCATCAGCCGGAACTGGGAGCGCGCAGCCCACATGCGCAAGCCCGTCATTGCTGCTGTATCCGGCTACGCCATTGGCGGCGGGTGCGAACTGGCCCTGATGTGCGACATCATCCTGGCAGCAGACACGGCCCGTTTCGGTCAACCGGAAGTGCGCCTCGGCGTGATCCCCGGTGCGGGCGGCACACAGCGCCTGGCCCGCATGATCGGCAAGTCGAAAACCATGGAATTGTGCCTGACAGGCCGCATGATGGAAGCCAAGGAAGCGGAGATGTGCGGCCTGGTCAGCCGGGTTGTACCGGCAGATGACCTGCTGGACGCCGCCCGCGAGCTGGCGCGCACCATCGCCTCCATGCCGCTGGCCTCTGCGCTGATGATCAAGGAAGCGGTCAATATCGCCTACGAAACCCCGCTGAGCCAGGGTATTCAGTTCGAACGCCGCCTGTTCCAGTCCCTGTTCTCTACAGATGACCAGAAAGAAGGCATGGCCGCCTATATCGAAAAGCGCTCGGCGCACTTTAAGGACAAGTAGGGCCTGCAAAGGCCGAAAGAGTGCAGCCAGGCCTGCATTTTCCTGCCTTTGTCCCCATATGCGCTGTTGACGCCAACCCGCCCTTTATGTATTTCCGCGCCTTCAGTCTGAAGGGAAGCCTTCGGGCCACAGGAGTTTAATATGGCTAATACCCGTTCTGCCAAGAAAATGGTCCGCAAGATTGCGCGCCGCACCGAAGTGAACAAAGCCCGCCGTTCGCGCGTGCGTACTTTCGTTCGCAAGGTTGAGGAAGCGATCGCATCTGGCGACAAGTCTGCTGCACAGGATGCCCTGCGCAGTGCACAACCCGAACTGATGCGTGCTGTCACCAAAGGCGTCATGCACAAGAACACATCGGCTCGTAAGGTGTCTCGCCTGTCTGCCCGCGTAAAGGCAATGAGCTGATCACCGGATAAACCGGACCTGATCTTGAAAAAACCCGCCGGTCACCCGGCGGGTTTTTTCTTGCGTGAAGTCTCCTACGAATTTCTGTACCCTACCTGTTCAAGAGCTACAGACTCACGGATTCTCAAAGGTGGAATTGCGAAATTGAAGCGTCTCGACATCCCAGCCCTGCAGGAATGTACTGACTTAATTTTAGGCGGCCAGACAGTAACGATTTCGAGGCGAATTTCACAGCCTATTGCGGCCTTCCCCTGTTGACAGAACAGTTGCGAACAAAAGTGTCGAACGACTCACTCACAAAAAAATTCCACTGCCCAAGCGACTGATTTGATTGCGATTTGACACAGGGGGAAAAGAGTCAAGCAGCCAAAACCCGCTGTCAAAAAAAAGTTGCACTTGTCAGAAAAATCCCTGTTCGGTACTTTGAATACACCAACGAAAAGCTCTCTCTACACGGAGTATCGCGGGGCCAGATTCATGTTCTGGTTAGAGAGGCTGTGTGCCAGTTGGACAGAGTGTAACGATAACTAGAAAATGGGGCTCGGCATGGACGGGAACAGACTCTTTGATTCAAAAACTGGCGTAGAGTTCAACACTTCTGACAAGGCGCGCAATACGCCCGGCCAGGAAATCTGGCTGACCGTCAAGGCACACCTGGCGACCATTCTCAACGCAGCGGACTATGACCGCTGGATTGATGATCTTCGTCTTGTGGCGGAAGTGGATGGCGAGATGGTCATCGCGGCACGTGACCCTCTCTCCTTTGATCGCGTGAATGGCGCCCATCGCCATGCGATCCAGCGCATCTGGCGTGAGCATGATCATGCGCGCCGGGCGATCCGACTAGTCTGCTGGCGCAACGCGCCGCAGGACCTGCTGGAGATTGTGAAAGACCCGTGGGAAGCAGCAGCTCCCGTGCTGGAGCCCAAGGAACAGGCGGCCCCTGCCGAACAGAAAACGGCCTCCACAGGCGCGCCGCTGATGACGTTCGACACCCTCGTCACGGGCGAGGCAAATGAGTTGGCCTTCGAGATGGCGCGGCGTATTGCGAGCGGCCTGCCAGTTGGTACACTGACAACCCTGTTCTACGGATTGCAAGGCACCGGCAAGACGCACCTGCTGCACGCCCTTAAGGCTGAGGCAGAGCGTCGTGATGCCGACTGCCACATCGTCTATCTGACGGCGGAAGAATTTCTCTCCTCCTACACCGATGGCGTTAAGGTGAAGGATACGAGCCAGCTGAAGAAGCGCCTTCGCGCGGCCAGCATCCTGATGATCGATGACCTGCACCGCATCAGCGGTAAGCCGGGAACCGAGAACGAGCTGTTCCAGAACATCCGCGAAGTCACGGCAAATGGTGGCCATGTCATCCTGGCGGGCGACAAGGCCCCTGGCGATGTGACCGGGTTCAGCCCGCGCATGGTCAGCGAGCTGAAAGGCGCAACAACTGTAGAAGTTGGCACACCGGACGCCAGCATGCGTCATGAGATCATGCGTCGTCTGGCTGACCATATTCAGGCCGGTCATCCGGACTTCATCGTCACCGACGAGATGATTTCGGAGTTCAATGCAGGCATTCGCGGCCAGGCCCGTGAGATGACAGGCGCGATCTGGAACCTCTACACAGAGGCTTCCTTCGGGGCCCGCACGCCGACCATGGACATGGTGCGCAAGATTATCCGCCGAACCGAAGGCGATGTGCGCCAGCCCTCTATCGAACTGGTCAAGAAAGCGGCGATGAAAGTGTTCGACATTTCGAAAACGGACATCGAAAGCCCCAGCAAGGCCCGCAATGTGGTCTATCCGCGCCAGATTGCCATGTATCTCTGCCGCGAACTGACCGGGAAATCCTTCCCCCAGATCGGCCGCAGCTTCGGCAAGCGGGACCATACGACCATCCTGTACGCCCACCGCAAGGTGGCTGAGGCCCTGGCAGAGGATCGTGAACTCGCGGCACATGTGAAGCAAGTCAATGAAACGATCCTGGAGCTTCAGGCCGCTGGCATGAACTAGGCGATTTCGAGAAAGCCAGCCGAAATCACTATCAGCGCTTGGCTTTTTTGACTCTTTGAGTAAGTGTGCTCGGCCCGCTCTTCTAGGAGAGCGGGCTGATTCCACTCCGGGGCCATCTTTTCCGGGCGGGAGCAGCCGACTGATGAAGAATTCCGGGCGCCCTTTCGGGTGTCCCCCGATGAACGGAACGGACGATGAAACTGACGATTGAACGTGGCGACCTGCTGAACGCACTCTCTCATGTGCAGAATGTGGTGGAGCGCCGGAACACGATCCCGATCCTCTCCAACGTGTTGCTCGAAGCGGGCAATGGTGAACTGAAGCTGACTGCGACGGATCTCGACATTGAAGCGGTCGACAGCGCCGATGCCTCCGTAGAACGCGAAGGCGCGGTGACGGCACCGGCCGGCACGCTGTTCGACGTGGTGCGTAAGCTGCCCGCAGGGTCTGAGGTCGTGCTTGAGGTTCAGCCCTCCAGCTCGCGCCTGCAGATCACGGCGGGACGCTCCCATTTCGAACTGCCAACGCTACCCGCTGCTGACTTCCAGACGATGAGTTCTGATGATGGCGCGACGAAGTTCGCGCTGGACGCAAAAGACTTTGCCCGCCTGATCGACAAGACGCGCTTTGCGATCTCGACCGAGGAGACCCGTTACTATCTGAATGGGGTCTATCTGCATGGCGCAAAGACAGATGAGGGCGACGCAGTGCTGCGCACGGTTGCCACGGATGGTCACCGCTTGGCGCTGGCCGAAGTACCCGCCCCTGCTGGATCGGAAGATCTGGAAGGCGTGATCGTGCCGCGTAAGACCGTCGCTGAAGCCCGCCGCCTGGTCGACACTGTCGATGGCGACGTGGAAATCGAAGTGTCCGACACGAAGATTGTCGTGCGCGCAGGCCGCGCCGTGCTGACCTCGAAACTGATCGATGGCTCGTTCCCGGATTATGGCCGCGTGATCCCGAAAGGGAATGACAAGAAGCTGACCCTGGACAACAAATCTTTCGAAGCCGCTGTAGACCGCGTGTCCACCGTTTCGGCAGAACGGTCTCGCTCCGTGAAGCTGTCGCTGTCCGAGGGCAAGCTGGTGCTGGCCGTGAACCATGCTGAAACCGGCGCAGGTAATGAAGAGCTGGAAGCTGAATATGCGTCCGATCCGATGGAAATCGGCTTCAACGCAAAATACCTGCTGGATATTGCCGGTCAGATCGAAGCGGTGGATGTGGAGTTCATGTTCAATGATCCCGCCTCCCCTGCCCTGGTGCTGGACCCGTCGGATGACAGCGCGCGCTATGTGCTGATGCCGCTGCGGGTATAATGACCTGCGGGACAGCCCGCTGAAGAGATGACTGCGCTAACCCGGCTGACCCTGACGGATTTCCGCAATTATGCGTCGCTGGCCCTGCCGCTGGATGGGCGCCATGTCTGCCTGTATGGCGCGAACGGCGCGGGCAAGACCAATCTTCTGGAAGCCGTCAGCCAGCTTGGCCCTGGGCGTGGCCTGCGCTCTGCCACCTTGCAGGAAATGACGCGCAAGGATGCGCCCGGCGGCTGGGCCGTCTCGGCCACAATGCTCAGCGAGCAGAAGATTGGCGTAGGCCTCGACAGCGGCCCGAGCGCCAAGCGCAATGTACGGATTGATGGCGCTCCGGCCACAGCATCTGACTTGGCGGAGCTGATCCGCATCGTGTGGTTGACCCCTTCCATGGACGGTGTGTTTCGCGGCAGTGCCTCGGACCGGCGGCGTTTCTTCGACCGGCAGGTCATGTCTCACATGCCGACGCATGGCACCGCCGCCAGCCGCTATGAAAAGGCGATGCGCGAGCGCAATGCCCTGCTGGAGCGCGGCCATGTCGACCCCGCCTGGGCCGACGCCATCGAGGCCCGCATGGCCGAGGCGGGCGCGGAGATGGCGATCAACCGCGCCTATGTGCTGGAAGCCTTGCAGGCCGCAATCGAGACACGGCCTGAAGGTCATTTTCCAAAGGCTGATCTCTCACTGGAAGGCAGCGCGGAAACCGCTGCCATGCGCGGCGATGATTTCAAGAGCATCTTTGAAAGCCTGACCGAAACCTTCCGCACAACGCGGCGGCGCGACATTGCTGCCGGCCGCACAATCGATGGCCCGCACAGAACGGATCTGGCCGTGATCCACCGCCCGACGGGCGCGCCCGCAAAGGACGCCTCCACAGGACAGCAGAAAGCCCTGCTGATTGGCCTGATCCTGGCCAGCGCCTCAGCCCTGCGCGCCGGAGGGGAAGGCCCCTCTCCTCTGCTCTTGCTGGACGAGGCCGCGGCGCATCTGGACTCAAACCGTCGCGCAGCCCTGTTCGACGAGCTTACCGCGCTGGGCGGCCAGGCCTGGCTGACGGGCACGGAGGCGTTCCTGTTTGAAGCCTTTGGAGACCGTGCGCAAAGGGTGCGCGTGGAAGACGGCAAGGCCGTTACGGAAGGCTAGTTCTTGATCCGCAAATCCGAGATCGACTGGGCGATCTTCTTGTAGACATCCTTCAGCTCATCCCCGTTTGACGCGTCAAACGCATAGGACGCGCTGCTGGCGCAGTATTGCAGGATGGTGCGCCCATCTGATGTCTTTTGCACATAGGTCGGCACCTGAAAGCCGACTGTATAGATTTCGACATTATAGGGCTCAGCCTTCATGGCGTCGCATAAATCCATCGCCTGCTGGAAAGAGCTCTTGCCTGCGGTCGGGTGGTTTGCATTGAAATCACCATCCGTCATCAGGATGACCACTTTGGTGGCATTCACCTCATCATACTTCCAGGGCTTAGACTCGAGCGGCCAGACGGAGTCCCAATTGGGCGAAATGAGATACCAACCCCAAGCAACGCCCAGATGGCCAGCTGTACCGCCATTTGCCGTCATGCTCTGTACATGCGCCTTCAGGGCGTCCTTGTTCTCTGTCAGGGGCACAGGGCCGGTATTACGGCACTCGGCGTAATAGAAATCGAGCGCGCCGGTGGAACCATTCGCGCCGCCATTCTCAATCTCGTTTTCCCCCCGATACTTGTCACGGTCGCTGTCATAGAAATTCCAGCGCGGATTACCCGCGCCAACCCAGGCAGACACGCCAGGCGGCACATCGCTGGCCGCATAGGCGCCGGTGCGCTCATAGACACATGTGTCGGTGGCTGAAGAGTTTTCCCAATACCAGCGCGCAACATCCCAGTCATAATCGCCATTCTGGTCACAGTTTGATGGATAGTATTCCAGGCAGGTACCAGTCTCGTAATACATGAAGCGCTTGCCTGTCGCCTGATCGTACATGCGTGCGCCATTGTAATTGTTGTAATTGCTCAACCCGTTGCTGTTGGATGTGTCCGCCGGGATAGTCACGCTGCGAGTGACGGTATTGAAATACGAGCCAGCATTGACCGCGTTGTTATAGGTCACGATGCCAAGACGCACTGTGCCATCGCGCACTTGGTCATCCGGCAGCAATTCATCAAACGCGACCTCGGCGGCGGATTTGAGCAGGCTGAGCCGGTTGTCGCTGTTCATAGAGCCGGACACGTCGAAGACAAAGGCAACATCCACCTTGCCAACAGAGAAGGTAGAGGTGGATGAGACGCTGAACGACATATCGTCCTGTCCCATGATCTGAGAAATGAATGTGGGCTGGGTGCAGACCGTCTGGCCGTGAATGTCTTCACTGGCCTCATCAAAGGTAACGACGAGCGGCGTACAGCTGAGCCCGCCGCCGGCCGTATCGATCAGGCTGGCCGCGTATTTACGGACATCCGCGATGACAAGATCATCCGCCTCCCCGCGCTGACGGGAGAGCGCCCCTGCCAGCACGGCAGAGTCTACCGAATGCTGGACGCGTTCTTTCTGGCGGATGGTGAACTCGAAATCGACCGCCAGACCAACGACCGACATGATGGCTATGATCACAAATGCCCCGAGGAGGGCCAGATTTCCGTCCGCATTCGCGGCAAACCGCCTGAACAGATGTCCGGTTGATTTTATCACGCTTTTCAAGCCCCTGCCGGTATCAGCACCGGGCCTGATTGTCCGTCAGATGGCTTTCTGCAGACTTCATATGTACAGGCGAAATGGCTTGCCGGAAGCAATGCCCTGTTTACCATAGGGCCGATTACCTGCTGTCTTCCTTGTCCCATCAGCGGGCTTTCGTGATATTCTGACGCATAGAATCAATTCCCTGACCGAGGCCGACATGAAGCAATATCTGGATCTCCTGAGAGACATCCTTGAGAATGGTCACGAACGGTCTGACCGGACCGGTACAGGAACCCGTGCAGTGTTCGGCCGCCAGATGCGATTTGACCTTGCAAACGGCTTTCCAATGGTAACGACCAAGAAGCTGCACCTGCGCTCGATCATCATCGAGCTGCTGTGGTTCCTGAAGGGCGATACCAACATCAAATACCTGAAGGACAACAAGGTCTCGATCTGGGATGAATGGGCCGACGAGAATGGCGACCTTGGCCCCGTCTATGGCAAGCAATGGCGCAGCTGGGCCGCGCCGGACGGGCGGGTGATAGACCAGATCCAGTGGGTGCTGGACGAGATCCGCACCAATCCGAATTCCCGCCGCCTGGTCGTATCGGCCTGGAACCCGGCCGACGTGAACGAGATGGCCCTGCCGCCATGCCACTGCCTGTTCCAGTTCAATGTCATGGATGGCAAGCTGAACTGCCAGCTTTATCAGCGCTCAGCCGATATTTTCCTCGGCGTGCCTTTCAATATTGCGTCCTATGCGCTGCTGACCATGATGATGGCTCGCGCGACCGGACTGGAGCCGGGCGAGTTCGTACACACATTCGGTGATGCGCACCTTTATCTGAACCATGTCGAGCAGGCAGAACTGCAACTCAGCCGGGAGCCTCGCCCCCTGCCCCGCATGGTGATGAATCCGGACAAGACGGATCTGTTCGGCTGGGAGTATGAAGACTTCACGGTCGAGGGCTATGAGCCACATGCCCATATCAAGGCCCCGGTCGCGGTTTAGGCGTTAGCCCTAGCTGTCTTTCAGCGCCTGCCAAGCCGTCCAGGTATCGCCCGCATACATCAGCGACGGGCCGCCGCCCATATAGACCGCCATGCCCAAGGTTTCGGCGACTTCCTCGTCGCTCGCCCCGAGACGCTTCAGCGCTTTGGTATGAAAGCCGATACATCCATCGCACTGTTTTGCGACTCCGATGGCCAGGGCAATCAGTTCCTTCGTCTTGGTGTCCAGAGCACCGTCTGCCAGTGCCGCCTTGGCCATGGTGTTGAACTGGTTCAGTGTCTCTTTCGCGCCAGTACCCCGAAGGCCCGAAATGCCTTCACTTATGGCACTCGTGATCGCCGCATAATCCTTCTTGCCGTCTGCCATGCTTAGCCTCCTCTTATGATTGATCAGATGATCGCACAGATCCGCACAAACAATAAGGATGTCACCGGATAGGCAGACGTCAGGCCTCCACCGGATTTGTCAGGCCAAGATCCTCACGCCGCCTGATGATGACTGAGACAATGACCGCGCCCACCATCTTCCCGATCACAAAAACGATCCAGTTCCAAATGTGCAGCGAGTTGCCCGGCGCAGCCCCCAACTCGATCTGCTTGGCCAGATCCGCACCGTACAGGAAGACGGTCGTATCAACCGGTGCAGCGAGCGCGCTGGACAGCAAGATACGCGTGGACAAGCGATATTTCGAGAATGTGAAGAGCAACCAGTCCACACCTTCGGAAATCGCAAAGGCGATGCCGCTGGCCAGCGCGATGACTGGCCACGCATAATAAAACGACCACGCAACGGCCATCGCCATGACCAGCAGGACGCGGTGGCCCATCTCTCGCTGCACGAAATCCCGGACGACAAAAACCATTCCGGTGACCATGGTCATGGGATGCAGTGAGACACCGCTGCCAAACATGCCCTGGCCTGTCGGCTGGACCACCTGGAATTCCGGAATGACCCCGAACGACCAGTTCAGGAACGGGATCAACGCAACATAGACCAGCGCCCAGCCCCGCCCGTGCAACATCCAGATCGCCACGAACGTCAAGGCCAGCGCAACAAGCGCCAGCGGGAACTGTCCTGGGTTCCCATTGGTCAGGATGTTTACCAATTCGCCCATCACGTGTTCCCCCGACAAGACTGTCTTTTTTGGTCGTAGAAATGTTGCATACCGGTTGCAATAAACCGCGAAACCCGGCTCAGCATATGCGGAACAAAGTTGAAGGGAATGCATACCCTTCTTCACTGACGACGCAAGAAGACTGGAAGTTATATGCCCCGCTCCGTGAAGCTTTGCCTGATTGCTGCGCGCGCACAGAATGGTGTTATCGGCTCAGACGGCCAGCTACCATGGCGGCTGAAATCCGATCTCGCTTTCTTCAAGAAAGTCACGCTTGGCTGCCCCATCCTGATGGGTCGCAAGACGTGGGAAAGCCTGCCCTTCAAGCCACTGAAAGGCCGCGAGAACATCGTGATGACCCGCGACTGGGCATATGCAGCCGAGGGCGCGCGTGTCTATTCCAGCTTTCCGGCGGCGGTGAACTCTGCCCGCGCGGTTGCATCCCGCGAAGGAGCCGACAAGGTGTTCCTGATTGGTGGAGAAGCGATCTATCGGCTGGGCCTACCATTGGCAGACCGGCTGTATCTTACAGATGTCGAGGCAAAGCCTGAAGGCGACGCCCATTTTCCGCCGCTCGATGCTGCTCAATGGGAAGAAACATCCGCTGAGCGTTTTGATGCAGGTGATGGCAACGATTTTGCCTTCACGATCCGTCAGATGGACCGCGTACACTCCTACGCCTCACGCTAAGACACGCATTGCTGCATTTTGTCGGCGGGCCTACCCTTCTGAAAAATATCAGGAGGAGCTCCCATTATGGAATATGAAGTCGTCGCAAGCGGTCTGCGGTTTCCCGAAGGTCCTGTCGTCATGGAAGACGGTAGCATCATCGTGGTCGAGATCGAGAAGAAATGCATCACGCGCTGCTGGGGCGATGACAAGAAGGAAGTGATTGCGACACCCGGCGGCGGCCCGAACGGCCTCGCCCTCGGACCCGATGGGGCTCTCTGGGTCTGTAATAATGGCGGCTTCATCTATCATGAAATGGATGGCCTGCTAATCCCGGGCAATTGCCCAGAGGATTATGATGGTGGCCGGATCGAACGGGTTGATCTCGCCACCGGCAAGGTCGAGCGCGTGCTGGACACGGTAGAAGGCCATTCGCTGAAAGGTCCGAACGATCTGGTCTTCGACAAGAACGGAAATCTCTACTTCACCGACCATGGCAAGACCTATAATCGGCATCGCGATTTTGGCGGCCTGTTCTACCTGGCCAAAGGCGCGTCAGAAGCCAAGGAACTGGACTTTCACTATACCAGCCCGAATGGCGTCGGCCTCTCGCCTGACGAAAAGACCGTCTATATGGCCGACACACTGACCGGTCGCATGTGGGCATTCGACCTGGAAAGCCCCGGCGTCATCACACCCGCCTCTCCCTTCAATGGCGGGCGCGTCGTCGCAACAATGCCGGGCTTGCAGTATTTTGACAGCCTGGCCATCACGGCCGCTGGCAATGTCTGCGTGGCGACCATTTTCAATGGCGGCATCACGACGATTACGCCAAGCGGCGAGCACAGCCACACCGCCTTCCCGGATCTGGTCGTCACCAATATCGCCTTTGGCGGCGAGGACATGCGCGATGCCTATCTCACCCTTTCCAGCACAGGGCACCTGGTGAAATGCCGCTGGCCGGAGCCCGGCCTGAAGCTGAACTTCAATGCCTGATGTGGCGAAACGGTCAGTCCTCGAAGACGATTTCGGGGGCTGGCTTTGAGACCAGCGCGTCCAGCTCCACAGCGACGCGGCGCGCGAGTTCGTGGAAGAGCTGGCCTGTTGTGTCATCTGAAAGCGCGGCGGGCTTTCCATTGTCCCCGCCTTCACGAATGGCCTGCAACATGGGCACTTCAGCCAGCAATGGCAGGCCGAGCGCGGACGCTGTTGCCGCGCCGCCGCCCTGCCCCATCAGATAGTGACGGTTGCCAGCGGGGTCTTCGAACCAGCTCATCGTCTCAACCAGGCCTAATACCGGCACAGCCGTCTTTGTGAACATGGCCGCGCCGCGGCGCACATCTGCCAAGGCCACTTCTTGCGGCGTGGTCACGATCAAAGCGGCAGTGACCGGCACTTTCTGCGCGATGGTCAGCTGGGCGTCGCCTGTACCGGGCGGGGTATCAATGATCAGCACATCGAGCGGGTCTTCCGGCGTGCCCCAATCGGCATCATTCAACATCTGCGTGATCGCCGACATGACAATCGGGCCGCGCCAGATCATCGGGGCATCGGGGTCTGACAGATATCCGATGGAGAGCGTCTTCATGCCATGCGCCTCAACAGGCTGCAGGCGGCCTGTCTTCGGGTCTGTTTCCGGCTCAGCGTCCTGGGTACCCAGCATGGTGGGAATGGAAGGTCCGTAAATGTCGGCATCCATCAGGCCGACCTTCATGCCCACCCTGGCCATCGCAGCTGCCAGATTGACCGATATGGTCGATTTGCCCACTCCGCCCTTGGCACTGGCCACGACAAGGATGCGGGAAATACCCGGAATGGAGCTTTTTGCAGCAACAGCAGAGGGTTGGCCCTGCTGCATGGCTTCATCGGAGAGGCGCGCGCCTTTGCGCACACGCTTGGGCGCAGGCGTCAGGCCAATCTCCTTGTTATTTGCAGGCGGAGGCGTGTTTGTGCGCTCTGCTGTAAGAACTGTGGTGACTGACTTCACCCCGGAAACCAGCTCTGCCTTGCCCTCTGCCTCAATGCGGCGCGCCTCGGCCGCCTCAGGGGTAGCCGGGTCTGCCAGAATAACCAGTATGGCCCGGCCATCCGCGTCCACTGAAACCGATTCCAGCCAGGCCGGATTACCCAAGCTTTCAGCCACTTTATCTACCAGTTTCCGCCGGGCTTTTTCCTTAGATCCAAACACCTTCTGCGACCCCATAGCTCTTGATGCCCATGAACAGGCATGCACTTATCATCAAAGCACCTATATAGAACCCATCCAAAGTAACACAGGGAGGGCACATGCCCTGGGATGACAAAACTAAATCCAGCGGCCCATGGGGCGGCGGGGACGGAGAGAATGGCGGAGGCGGCAAAGATGGCGGTTCCCCCTGGAACCGTCCTGGTGGCTCTGGCAATGGGGGCGGCAAGGATCTGGAAGAACAGATGCGCCGCATGCAGGAGCGTTTCCGCAAGCGTGGCGGAGGCGGGGGTCGCCGACGTGGCGGCGGAGGAGGCGGAGGCGCTAATTTTGGCCCGCTCGGCTTCCTCGTCATTGGCGGCATTGCCCTTCTGGCCTGGCTTTCCACCAGCGTGGTCATGGTTGACCCGGGCCAGCAGGCCTCGGTTTTCCGCTTCGGCAAATGGCAGACGAATTTCGGGCCGGGCCTGCACTTCCACCTGCCTGCGCCGTTCGAAGAGCACCAATTGGTCAATACCGAACGCCGGGAAGAAACCCGGATCGGTCAGACCATGGAAGAAAGCTTGATGCTGACTCAGGACGAAAACATCGTCGACATCCAGTTCTCGGTCTTCTGGAAAGTAAAATCCAACGCGCCACAGAACTACATTCTGAACGTCAAGGACCCGCGCAAGGCGGTCGAGATGGTCTCTGAATCGGTGATGCGTGAAGTGGTTGGTAAATCGCTGCTTCAGAACGTGATCACGACGGAGCGTGATGTCGTGCAACAGGAAGTGAAAGAGCAGACCCAGAGCCTGCTGGACTTCTACAATGCCGGCATTGATATCCTGAACGTCCAGATCGACAAGTCTGATCCGCCGCAACAGGTGATTGAGGCCTTCAACGATGTGAACGTGGCCGAACAGGACGCCGAGACCAACATCAACCAGGCAACGCAATACGCCAATGAAGTGGTGCCCCAGGCCCGCGGTACGGCGCAACGCCTGCTGCAGGAAGCTGAAGGTTATCGTGATCAGATCGTCGCCGATGCGCAGGGTGAGGCATCCCGCTTCGAGCAGATCTATGAAGAGTATCGCAAGGCACCGCGCGTGACGCGGGAACGTATGTACCTTGAAACCATGGAACGTGTGCTGGAGCGGTCAGACAAGCTGATCCTGGACAATGAGTCCGGTGCAGTTCCCTATCTTCCGCTCGACTCCATTCAATCCAGCAATCGCGGAGGGCAGAACTGATGCGTTCATTTGGATGGCTTACGCTAATCATTGCCGGGATCGTGATCCTGGTCGCCGTGAACTCGTTCTATGTTGTCCGTCAGGATGAGCAGGCCCTTGTCCTGCAGGTTGGCGAACCGAAAGAGGTCCGCAACGCGCCTGGCACGGATGAAGCCGGTCTTTATCTCAAGATTCCTGTGATCCAGCAGGTCGAGATTCTCGACAAGAAGAACCTTGGCCTCGATATCGAGAATATTGAGGTTCTGGCCTCTGACCAGCGCCGTCTGACGGTGGATGCCTTTGTCCGCTGGCGGATCAGTGATCCTCTGAAATTCTATCAGCGCTTCCGGACAGAAACCGCGGCCAGCGCCCAGTTGATGCGGATTACCACCTCCACGATCCGCGAAGAGCTTGGTGACGTTCGGGTTCCGGAAATCATTTCCGGCCAACGCGCCCAGCTGATGGATCGTATCCGCGAGAAGGTGAATACCGGCCTTGTCGATGACGGCATCGACATCATTGATGTGCGCATCCGTCAGGCTGACCTGCCGCATGAAGTGGCCGATGGCGTCTACAGCCGGATGCAGACGGCCCGTAAGCAGGAAGCTCAGCGTATCCGCGCCGAGGGCGAAGAACGGGCCCGACTGATCCGCGCGCAGGCGGAACGGGAAAAGACCGTTCTCGAAGCCCAGGCTCGTGAGCAGGCAGAAAAGATCCGCGGTGAAGGCGATGCCAAATCCACTGAGATCTACGCCCAGGCCTATAATCGCGACCCGGAATTCTTCCGATTCCAGAGGGCCCTGATCGCCTGTGAGAAATCCATCCAGAAGGGTACGCGCCTGGTCGTGGGTCCTAATGGGCTGGACATTTGTGATGAGTTCATCAAAAGCGCCCGCGAGAATGGCGGTTAAGTCCGGAGCGGGCCAGCCATGACCCTCAAACTGATCCTCATCGGGATTGGCATGTGGTTCTTCATAGAGGGGGCGATCTATGCGGTCGCCCCCGAATTCATGCGCAGGATGGCAGACTATCTGTCACGCATGCCTGGCCGGGAGATAGCTCTTGCCGGCATAGGCTCGGCAGCAATTGGCGCAATCCTTATCGTCATTACAGTTCGGTGGCTGTGAAGCGGTTGCAACACGCCCGCAAAGCGCCATAGTTTGTTACGACAATTCTATCACGCGCTTCGAAAGGAGGCTCGGCAGCCCATGCGAATACCGGCCCTTGCTGCCATTATCCTGATCTCTTCGGTAACGATGACCATGCCCGTTGCTGCGCAGGAGAGCCTTTCAGAGGCTGTGGACGGGATTGACCAGAAGGTTCAGCCGCAAAGTTTCCGAGATCTGTCGCGTCGCCTGATGCCAGCCGTCGTCAATATCTCGACCTCGCAGACCATTGCCCCGGAAGGCATGCCGAGCTTTCCGGAAGGCTCTCCCATGGAGCGCTTCAATGAGTTCTTTGGCCGGGACGAAGACGGCTTTCGCCGCGAAGGCTCGCTTGGCTCCGGCTTTGTGATTTCATCGGACGGCTACATCATCACCAATAACCACGTCATCGAAAACGCCGACGAGATCGACATCAATTTCTCGGATGGCCGCGTTCTGAAAGCAGAGCTTGTCGGCCGGGATCGGGATACAGACCTGGCCGTGCTGAAGGTCAAATCCTCCACGCCCCTGCCCTATGTCGATCTGGCAGACAGCGACAAGGCGGAAGTGGGTGATTGGGTGATCGCCATCGGCAACCCGTTTGGCTTTGGCGGCTCTGTTTCCGCCGGTATCATCTCTGCCCGCAACCGCGACCTCAATGCCGGACGCTCTGATGACTTTATCCAGACCGACGCCGCCATCAACCGTGGCAACTCTGGCGGCCCGCTGTTTAATCTGGGCGGCGAAGTGGTCGGCGTGAACACGGCAATCATCTCTCCGACCGGCGGGTCCGTCGGCATCGGCTTTTCCGTACCCTCCAATCTTGTGAAGCGCATATCAGACCAGTTGATCAAGGAAGGCCGCGTGCGCCGTGCGTGGCTGGGCGTGAATGTGCAGGATGCGGACGAAAACCTGGTCAAGGCCTACAAGGCGACCGGCAAGGGCGGTGTCATCATCACCCGCATCACCGATGAGGGCCCGGCCGCCAAGGCAGACATTGAGGTTGGCGACCTCGTGCTGCGCTTTGGGGGCAAGCCTGTTACCAGCGTGCGCGAACTGACCCGCCTGATCAACGAAACCACGATCGGCAAGACAGTGCCTGTCTCGCTGGTGCGTGATGGCAAGGCCCGCACGGTCAATGTCACACTGGGCGAGTTGGAAGATGAAGAAACACCCGCAGAGGCCAATGCGGCTCTGGACGCCCCTGCCAGCTCAAATGATCTCGGCGCAGAACTTTCCAGCCTGGATGATGATGTCCGCCGCCGCTATGGCATCCCGAAGGATGTCGAGGGAGTGGTGGTGACCACTGTTTCCGCGCGGGGACGTTCCTTTGGCAAGCTGCACAGAGGTGATGTCCTGGTCGAAGTCAATTTCGAACGTGTTGCGACCGTGACGGATACGATCGAAAAGGTGGAACAGGCCATGACGACGCCGCGCCAGCCCTTGCTGCTGCGCGTAAAGCGCCGCGGCGATGCCGGCTGGTTCGATCAGTTCATCTCGATCGACCTCACCAATTCCTGATATTGCAAAGCTCACAAGAGCAGATGCGCTCAATCTATTCCTCGACGAACTCGCTGGCCTTGTAGCCCTGGAAGAAGAGTGCGGCCCGCAGATCGGTATGGGCAATCGCGGCATGGGCCTCAGACGCAACAATCGGCTTTGCCTTGTAAGCGATGCCGAGGCCTGCAGCCTTGATCATGGCGAGGTCATTCGCCCCGTCGCCGAGTGCGAGGGCGTCACCCCGCTGCAACCCGGCCCCCGCTGCAAACTCATCCAGCGCGGAAAGTTTCGCTTCCCGCCCGAGAATGGGATAGCCCACCTCCCCTGTCAGCGCGCTGCCATCATCTATCAGCGTATTTCCCCTATGCGCGGAAAAACCTGCTGCCTTTGCCACGCGCTCTGTGAAGAACGTGAACCCGCCAGAAACGAGCACCGTCATGGCCCCATGCGTCTTCATCGTGTGCACTAGAGCCTTCGCGCCGGGGTTCAGCGTAATGCGCGCCTCATAGGCCTGCTGCAGGGCCGTGAGGGCAAGTCCTTTGAGCATGCCAACCCGCGTGGTCAGCGCCCCTTCGAAATCCAGCTCGCCACGCATGGCCCGTTCGGTGATGGCAGAGACTTCCGCTTTCAGGCCGGCAAAATCAGCCAACTCATCCAGACATTCCTGCCCGATAATGGTGGAATCCATGTCCGAGATCAGAAGCCGCTTGCGGCGGTTATCTGCGGGGACCAAAGCGGCATCGATGCCCTGCCCGGCCAGATTGGCAAGGATAGCGGCTTCTATTTCTGCACCTACAAGCCCGAGTGGAATTTCTGCGCCGGCTATGTCTTCCGCCTCGCCAAGCGAGCGCACGATATTCGGAGGGACTTCAAGGCCGGACGCCCCTGCCGCTGCAGCCAGCATGACGCCAATCTCTTGCGGAGAGGCCTTGGCCGCGCCAACAAGTATCATCGAGGTTTCCAATTTCTCAGTCATTCCCGCCTCATCACGGGTTTCCTCTCCCATGACAAGCCCTTACGTCTAGTATCATGAAACCAGCCATCCTCATTCACGGCCCGACAGCCAGCGGCAAGACCGCCCTAGCCATCGAAGTGGCAAAGCGTCTGGGCGGTGAAGTCATCAATGCCGACTCCATGCAGGTCTACCGGGACCTGCAGGTTATCTCCGCACGCCCCACGGAAGAAGAGATGGACGGCGTTGAGCATCATTTGTTCGGTCATGTTGATGCGGCAGAGCGCTATTCCACCGGCGAATGGCTTGAAGAGGCACGCGCCACGATTCGCAAACTGGAACTCCGCGGCAAGCGAGCGATCCTTGTGGGGGGCACAGGCCTTTACCTGCTGGCCCTGACGCAGGGCCTGTCCAACATCCCCCCCGTTCCGGAAGACGTGCGCGCGGATGTCCGCATGATTGCTGAGACAGAAGGCGCTGAAGGCCTGCGCGAAAGACTGGCTCCCGTGGATGCCGAGACCGCCGAGCGCCTGGGAACAGGAGACCGCCAGCGCCTGGGCCGGGCCTATGAAGTCTATCTCGCCACAGGCAGGCCCATCACGGATTTCCAGCAGGAACGCCAGCCACCTGTCTTGCAGGATGGCGAATGGATCGGCTTTGCCCTGACCCCGCCTCGCGCAAAACTCTACCAGAAGATCGACCGCCGCTTTGAAGGCATGCTGATGCAGGGTGCCATGGAAGAGGCCCGGCAGCTGATCGAGCGCGACCTTGACCCAGAGCTTCCTGCAATGAAAGCACATGGAATGCCATGGCTTGCAGCCTTCGCCCGCGGTGAGATAACGGCAGAATTTGCCGCAGAAAACGCCAAACGCGACACAAGACGCTACGCGAAGCGCCAGTTTACGTGGATTGGGCGTCAATTTCCCTTCTGGCCGCGCATACCCTCACCTGAACTGGAGGAGCGCATGAGGGTTATTCTTGCCCTCTACAGAGAGATTGACAGGCCGGTTGAGGCAGATTATTCCTAGGCTCCAACGTTGGAGGAAACGTTACGTGCGCATCGCAGAGGTACTCGTTATTAGGCACCCGTGACTGGCTTGAGAAAGCCAGTTGCGGGTGCGCGCACATAAGGGTCTCCACCGGGGGCCCTTTTTCTTTTCCGCTACAGACCAGAAATCGCCCCCAACAGAGACCAGAGACATGACCACAGAGACACAGACCAAGCCCGAAGCTGACGCCCGCACCATGACAGGTGCAGAGATCGTCATTGAAGCCCTTCGCGAGCAAGGTGTGGAAGTCATGTTCGGCTATCCCGGCGGGGCGGTCCTACCGATTTATGATGCGCTTTATTCGGCGAAAGACATCCGCCACGTTCTGGTGCGCCACGAGCAAGGCGCTGGCCACGCCGCAGAAGGCTATGCCCGCACCACCGGAAAGCCGGGCGTGTGTCTGGTGACGTCCGGCCCCGGCGCGACCAATATGGTGACACCGATTGCGGACGCGATGCTGGATTCCATCCCCATGGTCGTAATCACCGGCCAGGTGCCGACACATCTGATCGGTACCGATGCCTTTCAGGAATGCGATACAACCGGCATCACACGCGCCTGTTCAAAGCACAACTACCTCGTGACGGATGTCGATGAGCTGGCCCATACAATCCATGAGGCCTTCCTGATCGCACGCTCCGGCCGGCCCGGCCCCGTGGTGATCGACATTCCAAAGGATGTTCAGTTCGCAACGGGCATCTATGTCGGCAAGGAAGGCATTCACAAACCGACCTATCATCCGCGGACTTCGCCCAATCCAGACGCGATTGCAGCAACTGTGGACCTGATGCTGCAAGCGCGGCGGCCTGTCTTCTATACAGGCGGCGGCGTGATCAATTCCGGACCGGAAGCATCCAGATTGCTGCGCGAGCTGCAGGAGCTGACGGGTATCCCCGTAACCTCAACCCTGATGGGACTGGGCGCCTTCCCGGCGTCTCACCCGGACTGGCTGGGCATGGTGGGCATGCATGGCAGCTTTGAAGCAAATAATGCGATGCATGATTGCGACCTGATGCTGTGCGTCGGTGCGCGCTTTGACGACCGCGTGACAGGCCGCGTGGACGCCTTCTCTCCAACCTCGAAAAAGGTGCATATCGATATCGACCCCTCCTCCGTTAACAAGATTGTTCGCGTGGACATTCCGATTATCTCTGACTGCGCCGAGGCGCTGGCCGCAATCATCAAGGAACTGAAAGCGCGCAAAGCAAAACTGCAGGACATGTCGGGCTGGAAGCAGGAAATCGACATCTGGCGCGCGCGGCAATGCTTTGCCTATACGAACTCGGATGAGGTGATCAAACCGCAACATGCGGTCGAGCGCCTGTATGAGCTGACCAAGGATCGTGAAACCTACATCACGACCGAAGTGGGCCAACACCAGATGTGGGCCGCGCAATTCTATCATTTTGAAGAGCCGCATCACTGGATGACCTCTGGCGGCCTCGGCACAATGGGCTATGGCCTGCCGGCAGCGGTTGGCGTTCAGGCAGCGCACCCGAACGGCCTCGTGATCGACATTGCCGGGGAGGCCTCCATCCAGATGGTAATGCAGGAGTTCTCGACCGCCGTTCAACACAAACTGCCGGTTAAGGTGTTCATCCTGAACAATGAGTGGATGGGCATGGTGCGCCAATGGCAGGAATTGTTGCACGGCGAGCGCTATTCGCATTCCTATTCGGAAAGCCTGCCGGACTTCGTGAAACTTGCTGAAGCGCTGGGCGGTCATGGCATCCGTTGCGACAATCCAGCCGAACTCGACGACAAGATCCGCGAGATGATTGACCATCCGGGCCCGGTCCTGTTCGATTGCTGTGTGGAAAAGGCCGAAAACTGCCTACCCATGATTCCGTCGGGCTCTGCGCATAATGAGATGATCCTCGGCGAAATTCTGGGTAACGAGATCGGAGAGGCTGGCAAAAAGCTGGTCTAGGGCACCAAAGAGTGCCGTTTGGGTATGGAAGTTGGGTAAGGACCGCTATGGGCCTAGATGACATCTTCATTGGGCAGCACGCAGGCCGCGGGCAGGTCTTCGCGGCCTCGCGCGCCGTACTGGCGAGCCCCCTGCCCTTGGCCGGCCAACAGACAAACGCCCTCCGCCACACGTGCTGGCAGACGGCAAAACCACTTTCCCGCCAGCCCGGCCCTTCTATGGAAGGGCGCCAGGCAATACAGGCACAGGAGACACGCCAATGAGCGACGGATCAGCAGGCAACGCGCCCCAAGGCAATCCGAAATCGGCCTATTTCCTCTCTCATGCAGATGAGGCAATCGAGCGCCGTACACTGGCCGTGATGGTCGACAACGAACCGGGCGTCCTGGCACGCGTGGTGGGTCTGTTCTCTGGCCGAGGCTACAACATTGACAGCCTGACCGTCGCCGAGGTGGACGCCAACCAGCATCAATCCCGCATCACCATCGTGACCCAAGGCACGCCGCACATTCTGGAACAGATTGAGGCCCAGTTGCTGCGTCTTGTCCCGGTGGGTGAAGTGATCGACATCACCAAGTCAAAGCGCGGCATCGAACGCGAACTGGCCTTGGTAAAAGTCGCCGGAAAAGGGGAAGCCCGGGTGGAAGCCCTGCGCATCTCTCAGATTTTCCGCGCAAATGTGATAGATACAACGAATGAAAGCTTCATTTTCGAGCTGACGGGCGCGTCTGACAAGATTACGCAATTTGTTGACCTGATGCGCCCGCTGGGCCTTGTGGAAGTCAGCCGCACAGGTGTTCTGTCCATCAAGCGCGGGAAGGAGAAAGGATGAAACTCGCCTCCCTCTTT